>Ga0136643_10007636_pt1 | contig 15668 bp, 11 predicted proteins | sample TergutLab28metaG_FD_96883 | JGI IMG/M metagenome (GOLD analysis project Ga0136643, IMG submission 96883) | Labiotermes labralis P1 segment gut microbial communities from Petit-Saut dam, French Guiana - Lab288 P1 (version 3) (version 3) | ecosystem: Host-associated > Arthropoda: Insects >... | reverse complement strand
GGTGGGTGGGTGGGTGGGTGGGTAGGTAGGTAGGTAGGTAGGTAGGTAGGTAGGTAGGTAGGTAGGTAGGTAGGTAGGTAGGTGGGTAGGTAGGTAGGTTGCACTTGGGTTCGGGACCTCATCGTTCCGATGCACCTAGGCCTTAATAACGGGACCTTTGTGCCCCATGTCTAATCATGGGAGCCCTGTGACTACTGAAGTTCCAGATGGCCCAAAAGCTTATACTCTTAACACTCTCTGGCTCCAAGAAAAACGATACCAGATACGCGTGTCTGAGTGAGGCCAAAGCCTCACATTCACAAATAAAGTGGGCCGAGGTTTCCTTTTTCAATCCACACATCCTACACAATGGACTGCCCAGCAGCCCTAGTAGGTGAAGGGGTGAAGGTGTCTCCTCAGGGTGTTGGTCCAGTAAGAAGGCCATTTACAGCACTTGACTGAGTCTTATTAAAGGACAGAATTTTAACCTTTGCACCCAGACTAGTTACCGAGATTGGTTCTCGAGCCTGTCTTTGGGTGTCACCAAAGCCTCACCATCTTGCCCATTGATGGTTGACCAACCAACAACTAAGCCTTTTAGAATGTCTCGTCTAGAGACTCCCAGGGCCGGGTCAGGTCCAAGAAATCCCTGAACCGAGCCGCCTCTTGCGACCTCATCGGCGATCTCATTACCTCGTACTTCAGCATGTCCAGAGACCCAATGTAGCCCCACTGCATGCCGGGTAGAGATGTCCGACAGTCCATTACGAACACCTGTTCTGAGCCGCAATGTGTTCAGGGATGCAGCACAAGGTGATATTCTCCAACGAACCATGGGGTCTTCCTCTGAAAGAGAAACTCCTGCCGCAATACCTACAGGAACTGGGCTACGTCAACCGGATGGTGGGAAAGTGGCACTTGGGACACTTCAGCGCCAATTACACCCCTATCTATCGCGGGTTCTATTCTCATTACGGGTACTGGAGCGGACACCAGGACTACTATGATCACACAGCGCAGGAGAGCGTGAGTAGCACATGCTAACATTTGAACTTAACCTGGTAAGTCCGTATTGTACGGTGGTACACATGTAATATACATAGGAATGTAGGTTCGAATTCCGCTGTGAGCGTGGGTGTTTTTCTCATGTGATTGTTGTGTGTAGTCAGGTAGAGGTCTCTGTGACGGGACGATCATTCGTCCAGAGGAGTCCTGTGAGCGTGTGTCTGAATGCGATCGTGAAGCCTCGATAATGAGGAGTCCCTGGCCCACTAGGAGCTGCTGGACCATAAACAAATAGTATTCGTTGAGAAGCAAATATCACGAAAATGTTTATGGTGGAATTTCCCGCTGTCTCCCTGCTACATTTTTTGATGTTTGTTGACCGTGCATCTCAGTATAATCTTAGTGACTGACCAACTTAATACACAAATTATTGTTTTATAATAAGTTTATTATATTCCTCTACATGTTTCGAGGACTATTGTACTTATCATCAGAAGGTCAACATTTTACAGCATCTGGTATCATCACACTGAAACACGTGAGTGGTCTAAAATTATTAAAATAAATTCTATAAATATGAGCACGTAGTAGTAAAATTTATGTATGAATCCTTCGGGTGTGATTACTGTATATTTCTTCACAATATACAGTAATCATGCCCGAAGAATGCATATATAAATTTTACTACTATATGCTCTTATTTATAGAATTGAATTTTAATCATTTTAGACCACTCACTTGTTTCAGTGTGATGATACCAGATGCTGTATAATACAATTTTGACCTCCTGGTGATGAGCACATAATGCTAGAAACATGTAGAGGAATATACTAAACTTGTTATAAAAAAAGAATTTGTGTATAAAGTTGGTCAGATACTAAGATTCCCTGCTACATATTTGAATAAAAGAAAAAACTTTTTACCACAGAAGAGTGTGTTAGACAGGTACTTTAATTTTCACTCCTGGTACTTGCTTTTAATGGCTTTTTCGAAATGACTGTAGCGCCGTTACTGGGGTTATGACATGCGGCGTGACATGGAAGTCCACTGGGCGAGTTACGGCAATTATACCACGGACCTGTTTGCACAAGAGGCTGTCCGCATCATCCTTCAGCACGATAAGAATCGTCCTCTGTTCCTCTACTTGGCCCACCTTGCTACGCATTCGGCCAATCCGTACCGACCCCTGCAGGCTCCTGCAGAAGCCGTCAAAGAGTTCGGCTACATCGCGGACAAGAAACGTCGGATTTTTGCTGGTGAGTCATAGCAACTTACAGCCACGTTAAGTACACAAAATCTTGACTTAGGTGGAGTTAAGTTGCTGTATAGAGACAATGAAAGACAAAGAAAGGGCTGGTGATAATGATGACTTCACATCGTTAGCACTACCATTATTAGATCAACATAAGGATGATGGAGAATATAGGACAGTAAACTGGAAGGGAAAACATAATATTTCGAAAGATAGGTGAATGTGCTAGATACATGGGAATAATTTCCCTGCCCTCAGTATAGACTTGCATTATATCATTCCGAACCGATCAGCTTGTTATAACTGGAAGATTCTAGAATTCTGAAATCTGAGTTTTATTGCCACGAAATATTCCATCGTGTACCCTAAAGATAGGAGCGATAGGTTCCTCCGAAACTTTGATAAAATCCCCAAGAACTTCGTTACTTTTATGTCGAAGTTATTTCAGTATAATCTAAACATATATACAGCCCACACTATCAAGTTTTTTAACGGTTCTTCTCAGCCTTTGCTGGCAGACACCTAACATTTCTGAATTGTTTTCTGGGCGAAGAAGGCACAGCAAGTTAAATCGTGGTAGGTAACCGGTTAGACGCCAGTCAAAAAAGAAATCCCTCAGCAGAGAAATTATTGTGCTGATGTTGGAACCACTGCACCATCTCCGCACTGGCGTTTCGGTTCGACCTGAATTTACAGTTTTAATGCTCCTTATTAATTAAAGAAATATATATATTTTTTAAATCCCTAATTACAGTCCATTCGAAGAGACGCAAGCGATGAGGTTGAGGTAAGTACTGACTTTCAGTAGTGCCCCTGTTACGAAGTTCCTTAATCTTCTCGCGCAGCCCAGAGCAGAGTTTTTACCCAAGCGACTCAATCTATTGAACAGTGTTTTTACCTATCTCATAGTCCCCTAACATTTTCCTTTTAGAGTATGGGGTGCACATTATTTTAAAGCGCTAAAGGAAGTGAATATTTGGAAAATACAGGCCAGGACTGGAATGAATCTTGGCAGACACAAAATATGAAAAAGCGAAATGTTCAGAACTGTCCGTCAATAGGTTTAAAGACCGGTAAAATTTTTCAGGTTAGACCCACTACCGTTAAGTCAGCTGTTTAATTAAGTGGAATAATATAATTGGTATTTGTGACAGAACACACTAGTAAGTAATTAATGAATGAGGAAGATCATTTTATATATATATATATCTTCGGTAAAGCCTAAGAACATGAATTTTATACCGTGATGATCTTGAAACACGTCTCGCTGAATTACATTTCTCACAGGAATGTTGTCCAGGTTGGACCAATGTGTTGGCGACGTTGTAACAGCATTGGAAGAACGAGGGATACTCAACAATTCAATCATTATCTTCTCAACCGATAACGGTGGACCTGCAGCAGGGTTCAACCTCAATGCAGCTTCCAATTGGCCGCTGAGAGGGGTAAGAGTTTATTTTTTTTTACAAAATACTGTAGCCTGTTGCTTCAAGAGATAATGTGTTATCCAAAATTGAGTTTTGCTATTCAAGGTCGGTGTGCGAAAATTAATTTCTAAGTGCAAAACAAAATTTTAAATTAAGGCATAATAACGTAATGGAACACAACTCTTCTTCAGAAATTCTCGTTCGTTCGATTGGTGAAAAATTCCCGGTTTTTAACGTAAGGAATATTGGTGTATTCAACAGAGAGTGCCAGTTGTACCTATCCTTAGATAGATAAAGCCAGTCTACACTTTAATAACCTTCATCTGTGAATTTCTTCCAATAATTCACTGTAACCGACGCCCAAGCGTCTTGAAAGTTTCCTTTCAATATTTGTAGAAAACGTTTATCCATATGACTATCTCCCATGTATAATACCTCGCTTTTTTCGATTCTTTCACGAAGTAGGCCTAACCATAAAACTACCCATTTTTCTTCTGTAAATGTGTAGAGATGTTCTACCGATATTCTCTACAAGTAAACTTGCCATTAAGCAACACCTGCAGTTCCTAATATCAGCTTGAATTAATAAACGGCAGAATGTTTAAACATGAAACTTTTAGCGCTTTCCTTGCCATAGGCAGTATGTATCGTACACAAACAATGGACCAGCTGATGACTGAAATGAATGTAATTTCTATGGCGTACGAACAGCAGAATATGGTTAAATAGACATATATTAAGAGAAGAAGTTTACGGACGCGTTGGAAAGAGAACTTATAAAAAATATTCCAATTACCTTCGTAGTCTCTTCTTCTGTACCTCCATGTGCAGGAAATAAAACCTCAAAGAACAGAGAATTATGACATTTTAGATCGAGGGATTTTTATAAAATTTTAATTTTTTTAATCTGGCAAAAATTACGTAAATGTAAATGACAACCCCCAACTATTTCAGTTCCCACCTCGAAAGTTACAGGCTATTAAATGTACATACAATTTGATTGCGAAGCTTGTTTCATTAACTAGTCTGGAGACTACAGCACAGAGTGACGTCAAGAATTTGTGTTTTCAATATGCGAACTGAAGTGGAATTACTGGAAGTACTGTTAAAAATGAAAGCCTTTTCAAGATAGTGATGAAATTAGGGGCCCATAACACACAATTTGTGGATGTGTCTGTTTTTTTATGCTTGAGGTTAACCTGTACGAGATAAGTGTTTGGTTTCGTAAGTGTATATTATTTATGTATTTCTTGGGTCTGAAATATACACTGCTTAAACCCGAAATTATTCTGGTGCATTGAGCAATCATGAATGTAGAATTCCACTAATTTTACTGTGGAATTAATACCTGCTTGGAATTTGGCTGATATTATTCAAGATTAAGACTGCTTGTAGGATACAATTAGATATTTAAGTAACGGCTGGTTGGCTATGACAAAATGAGCTACGAGAAATATTTAAGTGTAATTTTTTCTTAAAATTTGGAGGACTGTCTCTTTTATACAACAGGCTGAATGGGAGAGATGGGGAAGTAAAATAAGAAAATAATATGCTAAGATTGAGTGTGGTGAAAATACCTGATAAATAATAGGAATATATTGACAGAGTTGTACTTTGCAGTAAAAAAGGTAAAGCAATCCCATTACAGGCCTGGACAGGCCTAGAGGGTTCCAGGAGATTAAGGCTCCCAGATTTCAAGACAGTCGGCACATGAAGATGGTAAAGTTGCCAGCCCTACGCACCGGCCGCCTTTACCCCCAGGAAATATTCCTGGTACTCATTTCTGTTAGAGGCTGAGTCGGCCCCAGGGCCATAGTGCGACCGGAAGGATTATGTCAATGAAAAATTCCAATGACACTATCGGGAATAGAACCCGCGACCTTCCAACTTTTAGTGCAGTTCCTTAATCAACTGCACCACCGCGTGCCCTGTTGTACTGTACAGTGGAACATATAAACAGCGAGGGCCTATGCCATAATACCCTGATGAATCGTATTATATTTTATTGTAATTTACTCTATTGTATTTTTTGTATTACAAACATAACTTAATAATATATTGCTAATAATACTTTTTTTCAGGTGAAAGACACTCTGTGGGAGGGCGGAGTGCGTGGGGTGGGTCTGGTATGGAGTCCCCTTATCCCCAGTGCACCGCGAGTCGCGAACCATTTGATGCACATCCAAGACTGGCTACCCACCCTGCTGCATGCTGTGAATGCAAGTGTCCCACTTCTTCTGGATGGGCACGACGTCTGGACCAACATTCTGTCAGGTTGGAGATCTCGCCACAGTACAGCTTAAGGTTCATTTGACGACACATCTTCAGCCGCGTAAACTAAGTTATGTAGAGTCTGATGGTACGATCACTGGGAGTTATAAATTTGAAATGGCTTGGAAGGATAAAATAATGGCACATTTTGGACACCTACTCCAACAATTATATGGAAGATTGATTATTTTGTTACTTTAGGACGCATTTTGAACTCGTATCAATTAGATTACACAAAGTGGTAGGAAAAGTGGTATTTGTGAATATTAAATGTCTGGGAATTATGCATTTATAGGTCATTTTAAAATACCCATTACAACAGTTAATGAACACGGTCCTATGGTGACGCGTGCTGAAGAGCGCAAGTTGCCTAATAATCGAGCGATAAGATCCTTTAGTTACAAATAGAAAATAATTCGTTTGGCTGCACCTTTAGTCCATTTTATATACGTACTTCAACAGTGTTGTCCAACGTTTCGTCCCTGGAGGAATCCTTACAATCATTTTTCATATGCCGAGGAACCCCTACCTGGGGAAATATTTACAGACTATAAAACAAAGAGGATTGCTTTAAATTTTCCTCTTCTATGCATACAGCATGACGTCAGACACCTTTTGAATACCAACAATGCACATTGTCTATAATATACTTACATTTGATGCGTATCTGCTACATGTTTCGGTGCTTGTGCATCACGTCAGGGAGAACAACTATCCCAGTTACCTGAAAAATCAGCTACTCTTGTGGCAGAATTGAAGCCATAAAAAACAATGTCAAAATATTACTTGGTTTTTCAAGGAACTGGCGTAGCTCTTCACCCTGATGATAGTGCACAAGCACCGAAACATGTAGATGATTTGCATCAAATGTAAGTACATAATAGATATTGTGTATTTAATTGGTATCCAAAAGGTGTCTGAAAAAGGATTACACAAATAATACCAATTTACGGTCAAAATTTCCCGCGATATTGCGACAGATATTTAGAATATTTCGCGGCATTTTAAAATGTTTGCGTTTTCTACGATTTTTTTGCCGACCCCCTAAAGATGTTCTGCGGCATCTTAGGATTCCGGGGAACCCTGGTGGAATACACTGATTTAGAAGAATATTTGGTTATTTGGCGATGCATCATCAACGTAGTACGTTATATGGCAGGACCAATGCCAGTTAGATATTAGAAACGATATGGATAAAAAAAATTGTGAATACTTTTATGATATCCATTTCTATAGTTTTAGGAATATTTGCGATTTTTTATCCGTTGAGATGTGTACGATATAAAAAGAATAAGTGCTCAATAACAAACGCTGTTTTTCCGCTCTACACAATAATGAGCTATAGAGATAAAGTTGAGAAAAAAAATTCAGACGATAATAGTGTTCAACCTGCTACACACAACTGTTTTAAGACTAATAAAAAGTATTGCCCTAAGAAGAACACAATATTTAAGACTATTTCAACTAAACTATTATCTCTGTATAAAACTTGTTAATGATACAACCTGCCAGGACAAAAGTTTTTTTTTACCAGTCCCACACTCTTCTGGGACCCACTCAGGCTCTTATTCAATGAGTACCGGAGGAGTCAAGCAGCCGGAGCTTCAGCGCTGACAAATCACTCCAACTAATGTTGGGATAAGAGTGCTTGGAACTGTACCCACTACCCCCTTACATACCTTCATGGTTCGTACAAGGAAAACTGTATTTTTTTATATATAATTTCAGAGCCCGAATCGTCGTCATACGACGAACTTCTCCTGAATATAGACAACCTGCGGGGAATTGCGGCTCTGCGCAAAGGAGACTGGAAGCTCATTAAAGGTGAGAAAATATCTACGCAGTAATTTTTTAAACATCTTACCGGCTAATTTGACGTTCATAGGGCCGTGAATCATAATATTATTTCTATAGTAAAATCAACAAGATGTACCAATGTAGAGAGTCATTCCAAAATAAAATAAATTTGATACATTAGTGAATCTTGTTGGTTTTACTATAGAAATCTTACCGGATGCTGAGAAAAATAATTCTTCAACACACTGACAAATCTGTAAGTACATGGGTGCTGCTGTGTGGTTTATCGTTACTAGGTCTACTGTTTTAAAAGGTGCTACCAACGAACGGGCAGCACTTAACCGACCACCATACATTCATACTACTTCGTTTATTATCTCTTCTATCTGCTATGAGACCGGCAAAGCGTTGTCGCTACAATGACTAGGTTGTTAGTTGGAAGACCGAGGAAGAGTGGTTTGATTCCTGGCAGAGACAAAATATCTTCGCTTATCCACAATCACTGTACAATGTCTCATAATCAGTGCGTACCTGGGACTCTTTCCCAGGGTTAGAGCGGCCGCGACATAAATCTGGCCACTCACTTCCATCTAGCACCCAGGCTAAGTAGAAGATGAGCTACACCTCCACTCCTGAAACGCTTTCATGTCTGTCACAATGTTAAGTACTGTTTTCTCTGAAATAACTTGAACTACCAACGTGTTGCAAGTAGGTAATTTATTAATGTATTCTTAGCTCGACATGTTTGGGTACATACGCCCATCATCAGAAGCATTGGATGTTGAGTTGCAGCATATGGTTTTCTGCACCGAGTGCGGTGTTACATCCGCACCGCACACACGACCTACGCAGCGGCTCTCAAGACCACCACCCATCCAAAAACTCGGTGCAGAAAACCATATGCTGCAACTCAACATCCAATGCTTCTGATGATGGGCGTATGTACCCGAAACATGTCGAGCTAAGAATACATTAATAAATTAACTACTTGCAACACGTTAGCATTTCAAGTTATTTCATGAGGAAAATGCACGGTCAAACAACCCTCTGTTTTCTCTATTTCTAACGCTGCCATACTGGTGACACTGAAACTTGCTGATGCTCGGTAGCTTGCAGTATTGGAAAATGTACAGTGTGCTTTTGGGAGCGAGTCGCCGACTTTTTTTATGATACTTCCTGTAGTTGTTAATGAACTCTTTTAAATTAATTATCATTCGTTTTATATCTATTGAAATGAGCGTCACTAAACGACCCTGTTCCTTGCAGAGGTTATGTACAGTCGATGATACGTGACCGAAGTGTGACGTATGGAAGACTGGTGGAAAATAATGACAGGGGAAAACAGAATATGTCGGAGATAAGCTTGTCCCATTAGCACTATGCCCGCCACAAATCCCACACAGACGGCCCTATCATCTAACCAAACCCTCCGCGGTGTGCTAGAGCTAGAAGAGTACGGGAAAGGGATAGAATAGAGGTGATGTGAGGAGCGATTTAAGCCGAAGGAGGGAAAATTCACTTTCTAGAACGTTTCCAGTCCTCGTCTGCTCGTCCTTATGACCTTAGTAATAAGACGATGGGCTGAAAATGGTGAAAGTAGTGGCTTGAAACAAAAAACTGCGGAATTTTGATTTTTGGTTAATTCTAAAGCGCATAGTGTGACAAAAATATTTGTTTGGATGTATATTGTTACGAACGCACCTTGTGAGGACTGCGATAAAAGCCTACACTGTCAACTTGGAACTTGAGACCAGTCTCAGCGTTTGCCTTACGAAACTGGAAAAACATGTAAATCAGGGTCGAATAAGTACACAGCGAGAGGTCGGTGAGTACCCGTTTCACTTACGGTACAGTCTCCAGTTGAAAGGTGTCAGTCCTTAACACTCCTCGATTTCAGTTATTATTTTGTCAGTTGATGCACATGCAAAGAACATACAGGACGGACCGTTTCCTACTTGACCGAAGAGTGGCGAGCGGAAGTTCGGGCATCCGAACATCGCATGCGGGAGGGGAAACAGGTGAAGGGAGCTAGACAAAGATTAGCAGTGGCAATAACCTCCAAAATGCCTACTAAAAATTCACCAGCATTGCAGCAGATGCTGGAGATATCTCTCTCCTCACCGGATTCACTCGGCATAGCTGCGAAACACGTTGTTAACTACGTGTATTTGGCCCCGCGAAATTGTTGACATCTCGCGGCGAATGCTGTTCCTTACTTCTTCCAGTGTGGGGATTCGTTTTATACATATTGTATTTAAACGTTCCCACATATAGAATAAAAAAAATAATTTATAAGCCTATATATTGATTACTCCTCCGAAGCACATCAAAATAACGTAAGTATATTTTGACTTCAGTACTTTCTACGGGCGCGTGAAAAAATTACCAGTTGCGTGGTTCAGTCTGCCACATATTTACTCAGTAATACACAGGAACCTATTTTACTTCGTACGTTTATCCTCAACTCTAAAATACTTTGGTATTTTAATTGGAGATTTACAAGAATACTGTATGTGTTTCTTATTCCCTTATTGTGAATAATAATTAGTTTATGTACTTTATCGGGGTAGTTGTAAAGGAGAGCCGGTCCCAAAGGCCGCGCGGTCGAAGACGTAGGTCTATGGCCGCTCGCCTGCTGAGATTGTGGGTTCGAATCCCACTGGGACATGGATGTCTGTCTGTTGTGAGTTTTATGTGTTGTCAGGTAGAGGTCTTTGCGACAAGCTGATCACTCGTCCATAGGAATCCTACCGACTGTGGTGCGTCGTTGTGTGTGATCTAGAAACCTCGTCAATGAGGAGGTCATGGACCGCGTTGGGCCGTAGCACCATAGGAAAAAAAAAGTTGTAACGGAGAGGTTTCTTCCATTTGTGTACCTGTGTGTTCTACCGGATGATGTTGGAAAGGAACGACTGAAATATATTGTAAGAAAGTAAATAAACGAACATACGAATTTAGAAAGTGTTGTGTCTGGAACTAAAACGCTACATAGTACATGTGACCGTTTTCTTCTGGTCAGGAAGAACGTGGGATGGACAGTGGGACGGATGGTATGGACCTTCAGGCAGGAAACCAGCATACCGTTACAACTTGACCCTGGTTTACAACAGCGCAGCAGGACGCGCCCTGGCGAACACAAGTGCGCCACTTCCATCCAACCCGGAGGACGTGCTGAGAATGAGAAGCACTGCAAGTGTGTCTTGCGGTGCACAAAGCAACACCACATGTATAGGACCCAAAAACTTGTGCCTCTTTAACGTGAAGCAGGACCCATGTGAGTTAGACAACCTATCAGACAAGTACCCGCTTCGGGTTTCAACACTTCAGGAACTGTTAGAGCGATACAATTCAACCGTAGTTCCCGCTTTGAACAAAGAGGCAGACCCGCGGAGTAATCCGAAATACTGGAACTACACTTGGACCAACTGGATGGACAAAATTTGATATGAGTGCTTCAGATGTTGGTGCTGGCTGACATATTCTGTTATATTACACATAATTTGTTAAGAAACATAAAGAAGCTGTATTTGTCCCCATAGTGCTGGGTTATTCTTAATGGCCATGCTTTATATTTCTTTATAATCTTGTATTAGTGTAACGTAAACCAACAAATGAATTGTAATCTTTAGGTGCATAATCCCCTGGTGTTTTTTAGCAATTAGGAAGGGGGTGGTTACGTCAAAACACAACTGTCTTTGTATCCTATTTATTATGCTGACGACGACTTGTTTCGGCCACTGTGGGCCATCTTCAGGTCAAAAAAATAATCATACACTGTATAGTTTTCCTAATTATATATGTTTGTGACCTGATGATGGCCCACAGTGGCCGAAACATGTCGTCGTGAGCATAATAAATAGGATACAAAGACACACAGTTGTGTTTTGACGTACCAACCCCGCTTCCTAAATGAAATGAGTTGTCTTAATTTTTACATGTTGAATACTTTCAACATTTGATGTTCTGAGAGCAGTAACTTCTTGTCATGTCAAATATTCCTAGATTTGAGGACGATTATCTGCAAAATTTGCTGTTCATTTGGTACGTTTTTATTTGTATATACATTTTTTAATTATTGCGTGAGCATCTTTAATTTTTCTCTTGCTTGTTCCTGTCCGGAATAGTCAGGAGGCCTGTAATGGGCAAAAATTGTAAATTGGTAAAGTTTGTTAATCTTGATAAAGGGTGATGCTGGTTTACCTCAAGATCCGGCCGATTTACTCCCCGGAAATAGAACCGCTACCTATTGTACAGGAGGCTGGGGGGCATTGGGACCGCCCGGACAGGTAGGGAAGAACTCGTCCCTGCCGGGATTCGAACCCGGCCCGTCCCTCCCGTAGCTAGTAGCTACACCGCCTTCTCTCTCCCGGCCAAAAGTAACTTGGGCGAAGGAAATTAAATTGTGATGTGTGAGGCACGTACAGCGGTTTTAATGACGATTCAGGGCTTGTGGGATGTGATAATAAGTCGGTCGGTGAATAGCCTTTGATTGTTAACCGATGGTTAATAACATAAGTCTCCAAGCTTGTGAAGATATATCGTATTTTTATGACCTGTCCGTCTGTCTGAATATTTAAGTGCGGCTCCCACTTGATGGATTGCCTTGAAATTTGTTTATAAAAATATTTCGAGAAAATCCAAAGTTGTTTAAAATGGCGGGGAAAATGTAGGGTATTTTACATGACGACCAAATTATGTTTTATTTTTTACCGACAATCTTAAATCGCTACGAAAGATCTCTCTTCGAATGAAATGGTATCAGGTTGATGGGATGACCGAGGAAGTATAAACATCACGTGTAAACGCCACATGTTTAAGTTATGCGTATATCGTATCTTGTCTTAACTCAAATTGCTCCAATCGGAATTAAAAACTTTAACCACAAAAAAATCGTTTCGTGGTTTCTTCTGAAATTAATTCTTGTGGGTCCACTCGGAAGGGAAGAATGATCTTTATATCTGCACGTTCGGCTGATTGCCGATGCCCTTACCACTAAGCGTAGGCAATCAATGACAATTCCATTAGTTCTTTATAGTATGGGCGATTGATGTACTCTATCCGATGAACGGGAAACGTCAGCTGTGCTCGAGTTTGCGAAGAAATATTGGAATGGGAGCAAAAGGGGGAAAACCCAAACGTAAACACGGATCTATTGTATTTGTTGCTGCCATCTTCATAGCCGCATTCTTTTTTTCTGCACAACGTGATTTAGACAATGGCAAAGTTCCGGCTTCATTTATTTTAAGACTCCATTCTCTTCTAGGTCCTTCTATTACGCATTGCGCAGGGGTTACACCTGAGATGTTTGATACAATTCTAGGTATATTAATTTTTTATAAATATTCTTATATTTTGTTCCGTATTCTAACATTTTTCCGAAGAGAAACTATGCCACATTATTTCTTTAAATGTAATTCTTTTACTCACCCAGCTCAGTTCAACCGCTTTGTAAACACTTCACCTTGGCGGTCTCGGGTTTTTTTTTAATACCTTTTGTTACATTCGAGGTCTGCATGCCATCTTCCAGAATTGCTTAATGTTTTGATATATTTGCTTCTTCTTCTGTACACTTAAAAGGTTCCTCAAAATCATAGGTATACATTGTGACAATAATATTAATAATAATTTCCAAAAAATTACTCACCACCTCATTCCAAGAATTCAGCACTGGTGTAATAATCACAAAAGAAAACACAATGAACTCCTTCCTAATGATAGGGTTTAAAGACCGAAAATGTTATGTACCTTGGGCGTACTTTCTTATATCCTGATATATTCACGTGGGACAACCAACTGTGTTATTTAAACGAAATGGAAAAGAAAAGTGAATCACAGCTGTGTACTATTTACTGTATAAATCTCAGCACATTATTGTGAATGACTCTTCCTCTTTGTCCACTCTCGTGATATCTTTACGATCACTGCCCTCTTGTGAACCCAATAACGTCAGTGTTTGTATACAATAGCGTTTCTATACACTCATTAAATTATATGTAAAAAACAAACGTATAATTAATTACGTTTAATTTTTCTAATCTTCTATCCTTTTCAATTAACATATTTATATTGCGAAAACATTCAACTGATTTCTGAAGGACTATATGTAGCAAAAGTGTAAGAAAACTTTACGTAAGGTTTTGTAGTTCGAAGCGTCCGTTCAGTTACGTCATAAAATCCTTTCATTTTTTCTGCGGACTTTAGGTACTGTTTTTTCATGCCTAATTCCATATAATTCCGGATCAACAATTTTGTTTTCCTTGTACGCGGAAAAGAAAATGTCTACTGGGTGTCTCACAAACAGGCAGTTTTCTTGTAGTGGGCTTATTCATTTTCTCACTTACGGAGAAGAGATTTCACTCTAACAGCAGTAATAAAATATAACCATGCCATATCCCGAGTGGCGCTATTAAATTTCTCCTTCCCAAATTTGATGACATCTTGAGTTAGAATACCTATTTATTTTTCATCTCTCTTGTACGCGGTTTCTAACCGGTTCAGTAACTGTGCATAAATATAAATTTGACGTTCAGGTGACCGTGTATCGTGATAAATTCTTATAATAAAACCACCTAGATGCACTAATTTCTCAAATTTATTTTTGGAATAAAACTCTACATTTTTCAGTCAGTTTCTCTGTCCATCATCAGGAGTTTTTCACTGTAAACAGAACAATGGTATATGTCATTGTTCTGTGTAAAGTGAAAAACTCTTGATGATGGACAGAAAAACTGACTGAAACATGTAGAGTTTTATTCCAAAAATAAATTTGAAAAATTAGTGCATCTAGATGGTTTTAGTATAAGAATTTATCACGATGCACGGTCACCTGAACGTCAAAATATGATATGAATTTTAGGGTCGAAACGTCCAATTAAGATCATGGACCTTTGCAGATGGGACCAGTTACTTCTCTGTCTCCCATCTTCTAGCACCATTGGCCATTTGACATTTAACCACTGCACAAGAAGAGGAAATCCTCATTATAGAATGGTTAACGGAGATGCAGTGTTTACACAACCCTTCTGAGAAGAAGAATTGAATGTAAAATTTTAAGAGCTTGCTATCATTTCATTTGTTACTCTACACGTTCCTTAGGATCTACTTGTTCTTTCTTATATTACCATAAACAAAAACACTTCGTATACAACAAAGACACAATACGCATATCGTAAAAGCACGGCGCTATCTTTTGACCATTTTTTGCAGTTGTTAAGCAATAAGTATTACTTATTCTGGTTTTATGTTTGATGCCTTAGGTATCCAACATGCAATGCACGTGCGCCTTATTGTCATCTGTTGCCTTCCCCGCTTTACAACATTTTTCGACATTATCTAAAAAAGACACGATTTTCCTACAGAAGTTGCGGAACATAAAATGCGTTTTGATTTTCTCTAAAACTTGTGTCTGAAACATTTCTCATTCTAAGGAGAACTGAGCGAGAAATGATCAAAAATGCATTTCGGTCTTTATATAAAGTGCCCTTTATTTTTTGCCCGATTTTAATGAAACTTTAACTTTGTAGACAGATTTTTTGAAAACCTTCAAATATCAAATTTCGTGAAAATCCGTCCATTGTGAGCCGGGGGTTTTCTATGCGGACTGAGAGATAGGTAGACAGACGGACATGACAAAGCTAATAGTCGCTTTCGCCATCTTGTACAGGAGCCTAAAAAATTTCCCTTCATATTGAAAAGTACAATTTCCGTATAACCCAAAATTTTCTTGTAATAATTATTGGTCGTGAATACCATTTGCCTCGCCGTATCTTCGAATTATTAATGATGTGTCACATTTCAGTTACGATTCCTTTTTTCGACGCATTCCTTATCGTAGTCAGAACATTTCGGCCCTTACTATCGCGTTCACTCAGAACATTTCGGCCCTCTAACCTCGCGTTCACTCCGAATATTTCGGCCCTCTAACATCGCGTTCACTC
>Ga0136643_10007635_pt1 | contig 15669 bp, 9 predicted proteins | sample TergutLab28metaG_FD_96883 | JGI IMG/M metagenome (GOLD analysis project Ga0136643, IMG submission 96883) | Labiotermes labralis P1 segment gut microbial communities from Petit-Saut dam, French Guiana - Lab288 P1 (version 3) (version 3) | ecosystem: Host-associated > Arthropoda: Insects >... | reverse complement strand
TATAGATGTATATTGTTTTTATCTATTTTATATATTTAGAAAGTATGATTATTGTCAATATCTTTTTCTCACTCACTCTTTATATTTATGTGCTTTTATATATGTATATATATATATATATATATATATATATATATCTCAGTGGTTGCTAACAAATTATTATAAAGTACTTGCTGAACCTCTCTAATAACTTTTCTTAATATAAATACAATACTAAATATAATAGGCTTTATGGGGCAAATGCTGTTTCTGCTGAGAACAGAGAGGCTCTAATTCCATTTACACGATATTCTTATTCTCTCTGCCAACAAGCAGTTATTCCTAAGCTTTGTAGTTACATTTTACACATAAAAACAGGATTCAAAAGAAATTAAAAAAATTATTTAAAAGTTAATTAAAACTTTTGTTAATGATTTAAAATTTCTCACATAGGCTTTGAATTTAGTGCTGACAGAATCCCTTTCCCTTTACCAGGTCTTTTGCTGCGCACTTGGCTGGGTGTCATTTGGCAAATTTTTCTTAAGCATTCTTATATACCTATGTTTAACCTTTCGACGCCTAATGTCAACTATAGTGGTCGTACCGCACCGCTAACCTCTAAAGTTGCATTTTATATATTTATTCAACAAATATAGGTACTGAATATTTTAAACATGGTATAAACTCTCCATTTTTTCTCTTCAAAATGCAGTTTGTTTCATAATTCTAACGTATTTGGTTCCTGTATTATTCACATTTTATATACAGGGTGTGCTAAAATTAAAAAAATAATTCTGGCACCAAAAGGTTAAGATGTATCAAAGTGTTAACTTCTGTATTTCTGTATGTCCTCTCATCCGTTCTTTCTCTATTGTCAGAAACAGAATGTCAAACTGCGAGCAGCTTAACTGTTTGTATGACAGGATCCACAGAATCTAATCCATTCAGTTTTAGTGAATTCCATGCCAGAATGCCAGCATACTGTGAACAGCATGTTCTAAGGTGTCCACCAGACAGGTTGCTCCTGAGGATGGAAGTGCAGCCAACTTCCGAAACGTAGTGCTTTAAATACACAGTCGACAGGGATGAAGTTGAAAAAAAGAAGAGAGCTTCTGAATATGACAGGCCATCATCAAAGCCATATAGAACTACTATTGTTTTAAGGAAGAGATCATGTCCTATTTTACAATAAAATCCCAAAATCTGCATGCAGAAAATGACAAATGACTGCCCTGAAAATAGAGGCAGGAAGCTGCTCTGCATGTCAGTAACTGTCTACCAGGCTACTTGGTGTCATATACCCGAAGACTTGAATCTTCTAGAGGAAAAGTTATATCAGTACATACCAATACTACAAATGGATGTAGCTTACCTTTTGTCATGAGCTGTGAGGGAATTAAGATGTGCTTGATTAACCAAAGCATCCCATGCAACTGATCCAGCATAAGGAATGCTAGTGGCAACTTCAAAACCTATTCCTTTTGGTTTCTTTGCTATATGACTTTCTTTAACAACCACATATTCAGCCATTGTCCCTGGCATCCAATATGGAACAGCAAACCAAACTTCATCTCCTATTTCAAATTTGTTCACTTTTTGACCAATTTCAACAATGATTCCAGCACAGTCTCTCCCAAGTACAATAGGGAACTCACCTCCCATATTCTGAAATAACCCAAAAGGAAAATGTAAATAATGTTGCTACAGGAAAGTTCCTGTAAGTAGACCATAATCCACAACATGTGGATTAAAATATATTATACAAGTAAAATAGTATAAAATAATAGTCCTAAGACTCAATTAAAAGTGCACTGAATCTTAATTGAATTATGCCAAAATATAATTAATCTTGATTTTCATTTTTACCTATACATGGGAGAATCAAAAACTTTTATGACAAAAAGGACAGGGAGCTAAGAGATGAGGTATGCCAAAAGTTCCAAATGCTGGGACACAGACATGATGAAATACAGGACCTTGCACACATACAGTCAATCTAAGCCTGAACAATAACCAACTGCAGAAATGTGATGTAGTTAACAGCCATGTCAAACTGTTATAACTTGACACTACACACTCTACACTTTTCAGCCATGATTATTATACAGCACTACTCACGTTACTGTATCGTCTGAGCTGCTTTCGGAGAACTCTACCATACCCAGAGCATATTTTTAAGTCTACCAGATCAACTGATGCAGCTTTCACCTGTACAAGAACTTCGTCCAGCATTGTGATAACTGGAGCTGGAGCATCTTCAATCATCATCAAGGCCTTAAACAAAATAATACTTTGTTAGTATATGGAAGAACTGTAATGCAGATTATTTCTACAGGTTTTCAAGGCATTAAATGGCGACTCACATCAGATCCTCTGTAGCTGTTACAGACTATTGCTCTCATCCGTGGGATATTTGGTTGTTTCTTCTGCCATGACAAGCCAACAGTAATCCCTACAATCCCTCCCAAAACAAATCCAGCACACCCAAAATACATGCTTGTCCGATAAACTGGAAGAAAAGTACATTTTGCTATAAAAGCAGACACTTCTCACAAAGTAAAAAACATGAATCAGTATTAGCATGACACAGTTCTTCAGTCAAAAGTGGGTGTTTACTTTGCCGAACGGTCGCCTTGCAGTTTTAATTCTAACATTTTTCATAACTTCCCCTTCCAATTCACTTTATTTGAACACTACATACTTATTCAGGGCAACTCTTCATATTATAAAGTAAGTCTATGGAAGTGTTAAAAACAGAAATACCATACACAAGCAGTGTGGGCTCAGGTTAAGACTAAAGGCCTGTAATATGATTTACCACTTACTGAATTAAAACACATGTATCAACTTTATATTTACTAAGTTCAATAATAAAGGAAACCTTAAAACCTATATGTTTTAAAAGTATCTTGTTCTGTTACAGGCTCCAATAAATTTGAACATGAGATGCAAAATCACCCACACTCATTACAATTTCTGGGATTGAATCTCACCATTATTACAGATCAGTCCAGTCTTTTGGTCATGAATTTCCATCAATCGTTTGCAGTGATATAATTTTATTCAAGACTCACTTTCATCTCCCATGAGTCTTGTAAGTTGGGTGCACATCTGCTGAAGGTTCAATACATTAAGAGAAAGTCTCCTCATCTCTCGACTAAATTCAAGCAGCCACTGCCATGCGTATCGGATATTCTCCTGAATTTGTACACATCTGGGTCCAGACCATACATCCATAGCATATATGCGCACTTGCTGTGAATAGTTATGAAGCAAATGGCGGCCATGCTGAGCCCCTGAATGTAGGTGAACCTGACAAAAAAATTATCCAAATTAAAATAATATGTCTGAAACCTGAGCATCAGATAACAAAGTATCGGACCATCATTATTCTTGAAACATACACAAAGTTAAGCTTGTAACACTTGCTACATCATCATTATACGGTATCAGAGGGCATGAACATTAAGGACTGTGATAATCACACCAGATTAAATGCATTTAATGGGCCAAGGAGTAGATAAAAAACTTGTCATTCATAACACAAATACAACAGACGTTCGATAAGTAAGGCTCCCTGGGTCATAAAAATTAACCGGGATGTCATTACAATATTAAATGTAGCTTATTTACGCTCCTGAAATAACATTATTTTCAACCTAATCACTAAGTAAATGCAGTTTGGGCTCCCTAGTGGAGGAAGGGACAAACAGAGAACATGACGCCTTGTAAGTTACACAGAATTGCAGAATTTGTTCATCGCTCTATTAATTAATAACTGCAACAGTTTTCTTAAAGAACAACTGGCATACTGAGCAATTATTATACTACTATAATGCTAAGTTATATAATTATCAAACTGACTCAACCTACTGCAAATAATGTTTTTAAACATTACAGTAAACCTAACATTGTAACAAATTAGTAAATAATCATAAGACTGTGATTAAACAACTCCAACATATTTCAAAGGTGCAATATTTTACAGATAAACAATTCAATGTCCCAGAGTACAGAAATACAATGGATGTACACACCCTATAATTCATCCAGGTAGGCTATATTCAGCTAAGCCACTGCCACCTACCCTATGACAACCTAATTACTAATAAACAGTGGCACCACGAAGAATTACAAAAACTTTGAAGGCCCTAGAATGTGTTAAACTTTTCACTTGATACAACCGTGTTGTGTAATATAAAACAATTTATGGCACTGCATGTTCATGTGATTTCCCTGTACTGAGAGCTGTCTCAAGATGACCATATTGTCAGACCAAGACATTTTGCAGTGATGTAATAATTAGAAAACAAATAACGAAGTACTGTGCAGACTCTGTACTTATTATGTATATATACAGTATGTTACACTGATACAGTACATTTGATGCTTACTTTTACAACCATACCTAGCTCTATAAAGGTAGGAAAAGCAATGAGGAATAACTTAAATTTAAGATCATGAAACAGTAAACATGGGTTTGCAGAACTCTTTCATGTTTGTACTCTGTAAATGTGCACAAAGCCCAAATACATTCACAGATTATGGCACTTAAGGTGATAGCTAAAGATCCTAATTTACAAACATTAAATAGTCACCACAAGATGAGCTACATTTTAAGATGAGCCACGACAAAAACAAGAAATGCAGTACACTATTACGAATGTATGCCATTTTTGTAGGTATCTTTCATATATCAATAAATCACCCAAAATATAATATAACACTGCAGTCATGAAAATTTACATAAATTTAACTTCTGTGGTCACAATATTAACATTTCATCAATTAAATCTCCCACTTTTGATACTAAAATGTTCAACTTACTGATATACAACAACAATGCAAACCAATTCTCAACAAAATTCTGTAAATTGTTTCTGTACCTGTAGTGCTTCTAGGCTTTGAGTTACATAAAATAAAATCTCATCCATTCCTGTTCTTGAGCAGCCAATCTTATCATTATCATTTAATCACTGTACCATAGCATTTACCTGAAACATATAATTAAATTTTGATAAACAGGAGAGTCTGGGTACATCAGTAATATTTTATATTACACGAAAACTACCTGTTGTCACACACCGCCTGACACATTAATTTTGTGTAGGAGGGAATCAAAGGTCAATCCAGTGTGTGCAAATGACTTATACATTCCAAAATAACCAGATAATAAACAAAATTTTAGACTTAATTCGAGCACATATTTAAATGCATGTAGTGATACCTTTCAATTCTGCACTACAAACCATTCATTCAGTACTGTAAGCTAGTCCTACGAAGAATTTCATTCCCATTTACTTAGACATTCTCCAAAACCAGGTATACGAAAACGTTACACCTCCTTCCCCCCACTCTAAACCTTTCGTCGAGAGTTTCTTTAGATTGCGGTTTAACCGACAGAGTGTAGCACTTTCAATTAGTGAGTGGAAATGAAGGTTACGTTGGAAGTTTTGCTTATTCATCTTCTGTTTTGTTGGCTGTTGTGAATCGTATAAAATTTATATGTAGAAAATTTATAGTGGCGTAGTACGGGGGAAATATGACGGCTCCGTTAAAGCCATGGGAAGTGGCATCTGTAAGTTCGTGTTCTATGGCACCTACTTCAGGCCTGCAAAATGTCACGTAAGTTTGTTTTTGTGCAAACGTGAGACAGCGACCAATGTGTTCGTTGTTAATTAAGTTTTTTTTTAGGTTTGCGATGTGTCATCAGTATTTATAATCTTATAAAACTGTCATTCTTTTACAGGGATTCGAATAGGTTACAAAGTTCAACGCCAATTCCTCCCATTCAATCCATACCCTCCGGTACACCAATGAATTTGAGAAGGGTTCGGGTTGCACCAGTTCCTCCTCCACGCCCACATAGACCAATACTCGGACAGAATCATGCTCCATATGCCACAAACTATTCACCGTATGCATCATATGGGAGTTATGGAACCAGTTATGGTGGGTTTCCAGGGATTGGTACATATGGGAATACATATGGAGGCTATGGTTCGTATGGAAGTTACGGAATGAACCGTTTCGGATATAATCTGACAGGAAATGATCCTGAAACGAGGTATATTAATTTGGCCTTATACTGGTGTGCTAAACAACAGATGTAACTTTACTGACTACATATTGTTTCTTCACTAACACAAACTAGGAGTATGAATGATTAATCTTCCATAATGTAACTTTACAAATTTCCACTCACAAACACTAAAGAATACTGTAACCTCTGTACCAAAATTAATATATTTAATGCAAATGGTAATGCAGGTATAGTATTTTTGTGGCTGTCTTCAGTATCCTGACACTCTGTATTGAAACTATACTAGGTTTGTGAACACAACACAGTCACACAAACTGCAGCTACAGTACCCGAGGTATGTGGAGGGACAAAGAACCTACCAACATTAGACATTGGGGTTTTATTTTTAGTGACAGACTTGGTTTTCTGTTGCTGATGTACGTTTAAAACAAAAATTATATTCCATACAGGATGGCTTTGAGGTTATATCCTATTTACAGGATCAAATTATAGTTACCACCATACATCTGAGAAACTGTATTACAGCGTGGCTGATCTTATATATAACAACCATGGCTGGACCTTTGGCTTTCATTTTATCGACAGAAACTCAAGCCATAACTCTTCAGCTTGCGGCATGTTGTATCTCATTATATGCATAGATATGTTATAACAGTGACTGATGAAACAACGAATTATAAGCCTGCAGAATGGGATTCTTGCCCTGGTAACCATCATGACAGTCACAGACATGCACACACATACACAGAAACAGTTAAATAAGCATGTTTCACTGATCACAGTGGCCATGCGGTCTAAGGTATGGGTCTGCAGCTGCTAGCTTGCTGGGATTGCAGGTTTGAATCTTGCCGGAGGTATGGATGTCTGTCTTATGAGTGTTGTGTGTGGTCAGGTAGAGGTCTCTGCAATGGACAGATCACTCATCCAGTGGAGTCCTACTGAGTGTGGTGTGTATGAGTGTGATCGTGAAGCCTTGATGATGAGGAGGGCCTGGCCCACTAGGGGCTGTTGTGCCATGGGGAGAGAGGAAGAAACAAACAAACGAACAAAAAAAAACATGTTCCACAAGTGTGACCTGTATTCCATAAATTAGTATTTCAAAGTGTTAATGCATGTAGAATTGTATACACTACCATATTCAGTTCTGGAGTTCGATTTCTGGCAGGAGCAAGAGATTTTCTTCTCCTCCTGCAGAACATCCAGACTGCCTCTGGCACCTAACCAGTCACCCGTTCAATGGGTACTGAGGGCTGTTTTAAAAGTGGCCAGGCTATGTGGCTGACCACTCACTCCACACTCCCAGTGTACCTTCATGGCTGTACAGGGATAATTCTGTGCTGGTATTTACCTACTACAGTTTTTCAGACAAATGTTGGAAGTAGGTACATGATAAGAAGGCATAAATAATGATCACAGTCTTTGAAAGCTGTTTCCATTTATCCTACAAATTTTAAGTGCTGGTTCGAAAGCATTAACACATTGTTTAACTTCTGAAACCTTTTTCAGATTTATTCAAATGGCTGAAGAAAGTTCTCGCCCAGCATTCCAGTCAATTGAATCACTTGTCCATGCATTTGGCTCTGTTAGTTACATGCTGGAATCAACATTTAATGCAATCTACAATTCATTTCGGGCAATACTGGCTGTTGCAGAGAACTTTGGTCGCTTGAGAACAATGTTTGGGCAGGTTTATTCTACATTTGCTGTGATGCGAATTCTGCAGTGGTTATATAAGAAATTGCTCTATTTAATAGGTGAGTACACACACACACACACAGAAAAATGCCCGTTAATTGCATTTGTGTTTCCTCAGTAGATCAACGGGTCATGTGATTTCATCACACAGGACCTGTGAGCAAACCAAGTTCAGTAATTACAGTATCCATCTCCTTATCAGTGCCTTATTTTTTTTCATTTGTAATTTTTTTTTATTTTTTGTTTTTATTTTCAATCCAACCAGCCATACATGTGACTCTGGATACGTTAAGCATAACATAGCTATATATATATATATATATAACATAATGCTGTTAATAATATCACTGTTTTACAACATAAACACAAATGAAATGACAAAATACTACATAATAATATAAAATTCTAGAGCATAATATAGTGGAGTAATATGGCTAATTATTACTGTATTATATTATATTATTATTTAACATCCAGTCAGTTGCATTGTAACTTGGGACTTGTCAAAAAAGGAAACACAAACATCCCCAATTACAAACAACTGTTAACAGCATTACTACACTGGCTTCGCCTGTAAAAACTCTTCAAGTGTATAAAACAAATTATTCAACAAAGCTAATTTCACTTCTTTTCTAAAGTGATTGAAATTATCTAATTTTTTAATCTTTGAAGGCCTTCAGATGAAACACACCTTCCACTATTTCAGCCTTACTTCATGTAACCTCTTTAAGACCTGCATTTGCATACACTAAGGCATGTTGGAAAACAGTCCAGAAATTGATTTCACATATCTGGCAACTGCACTTGTGAGGTGTGCTGCATAATCATTTTATTTTTCACAAAATGCATTTGTTTTATATTTTCATTTCCTTACGTTTATATAATACTCATGATTTTCATAAACATTGTACTAAAATTTAAACACTTACCCTGCTAGGATAAAGGTTAGGAAATAACCAAACTTCATTGTTATAGAGATTACCAAGTTTGCTAGTGATTACTTAAATTAAATTTAGGTTTTCAGTCAACACATGGCATATAAATTTAATTTAAGAAAGCAACAAAACACATCGGGATGACCAAGTTTAAAACATATTGTTAGTGCTGGTATTAAATTATGGCTGTAAAGACAAAATGTGTCACATCCAAAAGATAAATTAGCAGTGTGTGTTACAGGCCTGTGTATGGATATGATGAGTCCTGCTTTTATATGACAGGTTTCTATTTAACTGGTTCTTGCAGGAATTTGATTAAAGTGGTCTGAAGAAGAATGAATACAGAGAGTTGCCTGCAAAGTAGTCATAAATTATACAGGGAGAAATAATATTTGCAATTAGAATATAATCAAATTTGGCACTAGGAAGAAAGTTTTGTACAGTGTTGTAGTTTCGATGGATGAAATAATTGCAAAGAATTGTATTTGGTTTTACCTATTGTTGTGATGTGTAGAATTGTGGCTTGCAGGCTTGAGACGAGAGAATATTGGACGGGAAGCAGTTTGGCAGCAGGCAGTAGCTGGTACCTCTGAACTGCCTGTTGAAATGAATTCAAACGTTGCTCGATCATGGCCAGTCCTTGTCCTCATGGGTATTATGTTCAGTGGTCCATATCTCGTGTGGAAACTCATCAGTTCCCTAGGCACTTTTAATTCAATCAATCGTAAGTAATCATATTAGCTGTAACTCTTCACTGGCTGAAATAATTGGGAATGAAGACTTTTCATTTGCTGTGATATTATGCTATGGTTTTGGACTTTTTGACAGTGAACTTGCTTTTTAATAAATGATGAGGGAATAGATTTAATTGTGCTAGATCATGGTTCTTACCAATTGAGAAGTTTGCAAAATTGTGTCAAGAAACCAGTCAGTTTCTGGAACATTCTGTATATAATTGTGATAAAATAATAATATAATATGAGAAATAATTATGTAATAAATTACGGTTGAATTTAAATATTACTTTCCTCCTCTTTTCCTTCTTCACCTCCACTGGACCCAAAGTGCTACACTTGTTAATACATTCTTTGTCACACACAGAGTTTAAAATCACTTGTTGCATTATGTTGAACATATGGTTGTATATTGTAGTCAGCTACGTACTGTTGAATGATATTTTAGCCTAGCTTGTGACCACCTTTCATTTCTTACAGTATATGTATGATGAAACATTCATAGGTCATGTTTTATGAACTTCTTCATATAAAAACAATTGAAATTCTTTTGTCAACAGCATACAACCCTAAGGAATGGAAGCAAAGCAAGGATATCAGCTGCCAAGCAATTGCACTATATGACTTTGTAGCTGTCTTAGACAAGGAACTCAGCTTTAATGCGGGCCAGACTATGATGCTAGCACCCAAAGAATTACAGCCTCATGATGCAAGGGGCTGGCTGCTTGCCACACTTGATGGCAGTAGAGTGGGATATATTCCATACAACTACATCAGAGTCCTATCAACCACAGGACAGGCAGCTTCGCTCATTGCTCAAAACATCCCAGTTTCTGTACAGAACTTAGGGGTTAATTCACACCAAGGTAGAGTAGGCTCATCATATACTAAAAATTAATGAATACATAAAAGTTTATATGTGCCCGTGTTTCATCTCGAAAACTATTTAGTATAGTTCAGTGGAATTTGGTATTGTGTAGCTATAGTGACAAGAGGTGGGTGATATTATGGTTTTGTCTAATGTGGGTACCACTTGACATGAAGTTCAAATCACTTTGTCAGGTAAAGGTATGTTTGTCCCTCAATTTGTCATGAAGGCATATAGGAGGAGTGGAGGTATAGCTGCACTCCTTGTTAACCTTGACATTAAGTGGAGTTGAGGGGTCAGCCTCATGCCTTTGCTGCTTTATTGTCTCCTCTCCCTTGCCCCAGGGAAAGAACCCTGGTACCCATTGAATAGGAGGCTGAATGGGCCCCAGAACTAGTCTGGCAGCTTTTGGAGAGGGGTAAATGTCATGCCTGAGCTGTGATTCAAACCTCAGATAGTCCAGCTTATAGCATGGTTACTGTGCTAACTACATTGGCTTAGCTCACCATTCTTCATTAGGTTTATCATAAATGGTCTGTTGTATGAAAATGAAATGGCATAGCGGGAGTATTTTTATTGTCGTAAACAGGGTGATACATGGCTTGTATTAAGTTCAGGTGCTTTCTCTGGAATACAGCCATTCTATTAACATTTATGATTTTGTATTTTGAAGTGTATTGTGAATTTTACTTTAAAAGACAATATTGCCAGTTTTAATTGGATTAAGTGTCCAGTCAACACCTAATTATGTATAAATTATACACACTCATTTAATTGCACTCTTTGAATAAAGTATAATGTTCTGGAAATACAGGCACACAGATGCACAGACCAAGTTGAATAATTCAGTTGGTGTATTGTGGGATATCAGAACATTCTAGGAAGTCTAAATTTGTCCAGTTCTTCACTTTGTGGGAATTGAGAAACATTTAGTGTTGAAGAGGTTTGGATGTTAACAACAGCTTGCTTTGCATGTCATGTTAACTACACAGCTGGAAATTTGTGATGTTCTTGAGCTTCAGACATTAGGTTTTGTCTTATGTGTGTGTGTGCATGCACGCGTGTGTGCACCAGCACACGCAGATACCATAATCAGAGCTTTGCTGTGGCCATTTAATTGTATTTTATTACTCATGGAGTGCAAATGGTCTCATGTAGTTGTAAAATGCATTCAACTGAACAAAGATTGTTCCTTGGAAGTACTTCTGCAAAGTGTGCATCATAAAAAAAAGAAGTATTTTTAATTATTCCATTGCAACTTCTGTATACAATAACAATACCCAGAATAGTCAGGATGTTTGAAATGATAGAATTGATGCTGAGCAGAAAAAAATAAAAAAATGCCATGTTGTACTTGAAGAGAATTTGGATGATACAGGTGCTTTTTGGGAGCAAGCCCCCAGAAATCTTTGCATATTATTGGCTGTCAAAGTGGAGTTGCAAGAGCCTCAGCCCATGTAACAACAAAACTTAGAGAGACCTTGTTTTTCCAAACTTGAAAGCAAGGAGCCAGTAGTTGTTTCAAGAATCAGTAACCAGTGGATTTCTTGATATAGAATTTGTATTTTTGTTTGATGAGGTATTGGTTACAATTTCCAAAACATAAACAGCCAAAATCAGACATTGGAGTTCTTTGTATCTCCATGCAGGTAATGAGGTTAAATAAAACTTTTAATGTTAGGTGTTGAAATGTAATTAAGCAGTTCTAGGAAGAGTGAAGTACAGATATTTTGTAACTTTCTATTTAATTTGTCAGAAATAACCTCAGTATGAGGGTTGCCTCTAGTGGTGTAGCATCCATACCAGATTTCATGAAAATTATAACATTTTCATTTGAATATAAATTATATAAAAATTTGTGAATATTTATATTAATAATTGTCCATTTATATACTGGTCATATTTTTTGTGCAGCTACCTCCCTCCAGTGTGGCCAAGCTTGGCCATGGAGGGAGGTAGCTGCACAAAAAATATGACCAGTACCAGAGGCTGTAGTTACAGTTTTGTGTATTCCTGATGATGGGTATGGTTGACACCCGAAACATGTAGAGTGAACTTGCAGAATAATAAATAGACTGCTTTGTGTTGCATCTCGTTGGACAGTTATTAATATTGTTCAGCGATGCACGGAACCATAAACATAAAATATGTGAATATTTCAACAACTGGTAATTGCAACAAGTAGAAAGGGAATGGCAGAAATTGTTTTTCCTTAAGTCATCAATGAATAAAACTGAGTAATCAAATAGTGTGCTTCTGTGTACAATTCATACTTTAGTCTTATAATGGAAAATGTTTTTGCAGCACCTGTTTCTGTAGCTGAAATGCCTCATCACATTCCTCAGAGTTCTGTTGAACCTTCAACACAGATGGCGTGGGTTGATCGAGGGGAAGATCCTACTCCAGTGATGATTACAAACCCTACAGACACATGCAATTCTTTGAAGTCATCATAAGGAACAGCACTTGTAGTTTTTATTGTGACTAGAAAGGAATTGGGTTCTATTGTACCAGCCAGGTGACTTTAATCAGTTTATCATCTTGTGCTACCTGGCCACTGTGTACCTGGACAATATAGTAAACATGTGAAAAATGTACATATTCAAGGTAGTTCATAACCTAACCTGCAACTTCTTACCTAGCTGTACCCTGATCTTTAAAATTGTACTTAAGCAGTCCTTTTGATTCATATGGTGGTTGACATGTGCATTAAATACTTCAGTGCACAACAGGAAACAGCAAAATAAATCATTTGTACATACATGTTTGGTGAGGTGTTTTCCAGTTCTGAAAACTTGTGAACCTCTTGATATCTCATCACAACTTGCATTTGGTGTGGTAATTTTTCAATACTTTGTCCCATGTGAAATCTTGTTATTCTTTGTGCAAACAAGTGTAGCAGTACCAGTAATCTCTCTAATATATCTTGAACCAAGTAACTTATTTTTTGAACACAAATGTCTTGCCCAGGGGTTGGTGATTGCAACTTCTACCCCAAACCAAGTTTCCTCTTGAGGGTGAGTTGGAGTTGCTTTGGTACTGCAGGAAATCGCGAAGAGGAAGCTGTTCAGAATTGTAGAGCCTCAGGTGCGAAAAATAAGTCCCTTTGTCCACATCCCTGCATCAGGTGGCTTCCACTTCTGTTGTCTACGTTAGCATACCAGATGTTTGTTATTTTCCTCGAGTAAGTGCTGGCTTTGTATGATTGTCATGCTCTTCACAAAATGTCTGATAATGCATATTTATAGGTATGTCAGCATGTAATTTTTGTGGTCCAGAAAATTGCTGTTAAGTCATCTCTAGTCTTAGATTGATGTCATCTGTCATACATTAGTTTGGTGATAATAGGTCCTATGGCAGTCTCTTTTCTTTCCTGTTCCTTTTGTCTACATGATCTTGATACTATATTGCATAATCAAAACAACATTATAATATGTCCAAGAGCTGTATCAGGAAGAAACAACTAGAAGTTACCCTTATGTAGATGAAATCCATTAGTGTTTCCTGTGTTCATTAAAATAAGAATTTGTATGGGAATTCCTAAAGTAATGAAACGAGACAAATACTTGGCTGATTACTTCACTGTCAAATTATATCACATAACTTCTATATGGAATTCTAATTAAATTAATGTAAATACTCTTGTATCCACATCTTTAAGATGCACCACATCTAACAGTGGTAGTGTAGCATACATGTATATGAATGTTGGATTTATAGACCTGTTTATTTTAATGTTCTGACTTCAGAAATTTAATCTAATTGTAACGTATTTGTAGTTAACTCTTTAATGGCAGCCTCGGTGGACTACACAGAACTTTGGTTCTGCACATGTTGTTGGTATTGGTGCACTGTACAGTTGTGATTACATTTAGTAGTAACAGCAGTAGAACGGAATTCTCAGACACTTGGAGGAATTCCATTTTCCTAGCACCACAGCATGATTGGTGGAGAATTTCAAAGTAATAGAACTCTGCAATTTATGAGGTTATCTTCATTTATCATTAAGTTACAGTTACTTTCTTTGCACACGACACATGGGGGGTGGGGTGGATAAATTGACGGCCTGTATAAATGAGTAGCTGAACAGTCATGGCCGGTGTTTAGTCAAAAATTTGCCACAGCATCTCCTCTTGTAAAATCGAGAATTATATTTCTTTTGTTAACCATTTTGTTCCAGGCTTTGTGCTGACTTCCACTGGCAAAGTTATCTGGAGAGTTCAGCTGGGGTGTTCTTAGTTTGGCATAATGAAATCATAGTTCACAATGCCTGGCAAAGTAATTTGCTTTCTCATTGTCTACAACACCACAATAGGATGGGAGCCAATGGAATTTTATATAATTTTGAAGACCTTTCAACAATTAAATGGATGAATGAATATCCTCCAGGGTCTTGTGGAGTTTTGCTTCCTTAGCATGGTTTAGATTGCCAGAATTCCACTGGAGAACTATAAAATTCCTGCAGTTGGCCTGCCAGAAGAGCCCCCACCCAGAAGCCTGAATGGGTAGCCATTTTAGCTCTGGAATATTTTCCACTGGGTAAATCCATGGCAGTTACATTATTGGGATTGTTTTGTGAACTGCAGCATAAAGATAAAGGTAAAGCAATCCCTTTACAGGCACTGAGGGTTCCAGGAGGGTAAAGCTCCCACGTTTCAAGACAATCAGCACATGAAGGTGGTCAGGTTGTCAGCTGTATGCACTGGCCACCTTTACACCCCAGGCAACATTCCTGGTATTCATTTCTTTTGGAGGCAGAGATGACTTGAGGGCCATAGTGCAGCCGGAAGGATTAAGTCACTGAAAAATTCCAGTGACACCATCAGGTATCAAACTTGCAACCTTCTGGCTTGTAGCGCAGTGTCTCAACGAACTGCGCTACCATGTGCCTGGAACCATAGCATAGATTGTTTTATTTGGCACCATTCTCAATTCACAAGATGGCAACCTACAGCACCCATTTGGTGGAATGCTTTTTAGTCTCACTCCACCCCTTTGACCTGTCTAACCAGTGGCCCTACCAGCAGTTACACTACACACCACCACCAGCATAGCTCTCAGGATCAAAAGAGCACAAAAGCCCTCCCACCTTGTACAGGTTTTACATTGCCTGGGGAGGGTGAATGTATTTAGGAGTAATGTAATTCTGAAACCCCTCCATTTGGGCAGTAGCTGAAATATAAACCTGAGCGTCATTAAAGGGTTAAGCTACATTTATTTTAATAAATGTAATTCTGTGTGTTGTGAATTTGTGTAAGATATGTATTAAAGTGGAATTTCAGAAACTGCATAATAAAATTGAGGAACTTGAAGCTAACAGCAAGATTCACAACATTAGGGATTTGTATAGGGGCATCAATGACTTTAAGAAGGGGTACCAGCCTAGATGTAATATAGTTAAGGATGAGAAAGGTG
>Ga0136643_10007633_pt1 | contig 15671 bp, 20 predicted proteins | sample TergutLab28metaG_FD_96883 | JGI IMG/M metagenome (GOLD analysis project Ga0136643, IMG submission 96883) | Labiotermes labralis P1 segment gut microbial communities from Petit-Saut dam, French Guiana - Lab288 P1 (version 3) (version 3) | ecosystem: Host-associated > Arthropoda: Insects >... | reverse complement strand
TGTTTTATAATATTGACACTTGGCGCTTTATAATGTTGGCACTTGGCGCCTTATAATATGAATTGACACTTGGCGCTTTATAATGTTAATTGACACTTGGCGCCCTCCTTCCTGCCCAGATACCGTAATTTAGAGCAATGTAAGCGCCATGTTTTGTGTTCTAAGAACTGCTGTTTTTTTTCTGACTGCAGCTGCCCTTTACCCGCCCACAGTGCATCTGACCTTTGTATTCAGTTGACACTCGCCTCTATCTGGAGGAAAATTCGGCAGCTGAGAATTGCCAAAATGCTCACTGCTATGTACATTAAAGTGCGCCGCAGATTTTTGTCCAACTTGCCATTTTTTCGGGTCACCCATCTGTCTTTTCTCGTTCCTCCTGGTAGACCTTACCCCAGTAAACGATATAGAAGGCACTGTGGATGAACGCTGCCTTGCGCGTCGTGAAACGTAGGAACAAGGGACTGTTTTTTTTACGGCAGTTAATGTCGAGGAAGATGTGTTCATTGCCTGAATCTCCTGAGCGGATGGCGACGTGTTTACTCATTTTGTACTGCCACTCAGTGCCATATTTTAATTTAGGCCCCAGAATTTTCCACACGCTTCTGCAGCCTGGAAGACAAAGAGTCCAGACAACGTAACAAGTAAAGAAAAACAGCGGTGAAAGGCTCATTGTTGTTGCTTCAGTTCATTCTGAAATCTTGGTTTCGATCGGGGTACGCCATTTTTGGCGCAGCCCTACAAAAATAAATCACACGTATTAAGATGCGGATTTCTGGGAGGCCACACGGTTGGTCCTCGACGCCCAATCCACGTACCAGTAAAATGGCTGTCAAGCCACTCACGAGCAGAAAACTCAAACTGTAGTGGTGCTCCATTTGTAGTGAAATGCATGTCCTCATAATTGTCCCACTGAGCAGCGGTGAGCAACACGTTTTGTATATAAACTACTGTCACCATGCGAAGTGGTTGGTGTATGGAACGTATCGCAGTTACGTAGTGACATGCAGGTGGCCCCCAGTCATCGTCAGGACCGTGTGAGAGGCCCATAGGTGGGATCCCACGACTGTCTTGAGCTTCTGGCACGCCACTGTACAAGTTGGTGTGGCATGTGATTTATTCCTCCTCCCCTGTGCCTGCGAAGTCTGCGTGATTTATGGGAGAGGTTTTGAGCGGACAGGCCTACATATTATGCAGGACTGCAGTGAAATGAACAAAAGAAAATTTGGAATGTCACAGGAGACAATAAAAACAGACGGATTAGATGTAATCGTGTGGAGACTGTGGCAGTGCGACATGATCATGGAGTGAGTTTGTTTGAGTGACTGAACAGAAACTGCTGTCAGTGGCAATGGAACGAGTGACGTGGAGACTGCAGGTGTCTGTAGTCAAGAGCGAAATGAAACTGAGCGCATCTTTAGAAATCAGGTTCTTAGTTTTGACACTGCGGGTACCCAGTGAGTGGTCCTAACGGCATGCCAAATGTTACAGCGTGTCTTGGTGTGCAGTTCACTGGAAGGTTGTGTATTAACCGTAAGAGGAAAAGTGGAGGAACAGCTGCACCTTTCAGCCGCAGGACAGCAGATTTGCGGGCGGCCGTACTTGCTTTTAGTTTCTACCCGAAATGATCCAATTTGGAAAATTCGTGCTTTCAGTGATATTACGCTCTGTCGATGGATAACAATTGCCAGACGTTTCGAAAGCACCACGACCCTTTGAAACGTTGCGATCGACAGCGTATCAGCACTTGACTTTAGGCCGGACCGCACAAAGTCGACAAGACCGTCGAACTGTTGCACCAGCCTCACCTCATATCCTGGTACCTGCTTTCTGACATCCCCCGAAATATCGCCGTCTTAGTCCTCAGTTTCGATAATCGCTGCATTCCAGTAATTTCCACACAATTTTACAGTAACTCTTATCTGTCTCACCCGCGCTACATGACCAACGCATCGCGTCTTCGTCGTTTCCACTGATGTAATTTCACTCGGTGGCCTGTTTAGATCGCGCAGTCAGTATACTTGTGTTCTTGTGTCGTTCTTGCAGGTTACGTGATTATGCAGGCCTTTTGTGATGCTTACAGTTTGTGCTGTGCACAGAACTGTGTCAGTTGTAAATGATTGCGTCGTCGTTATAGTAAGTTGTTGGGAATGCGTGGTTGTGTGGTGAAGCTGACCGTGGCAGCGAGCCCGTTCTGCTTGTTAAGGTTACAGACAGACAGACAGACTGCCAATTGTCAGCGAGCAACCTCATACTCACTTTGCCTTCCGTGATCATCCATGTAACTTGGCCCTGCGAGAGCCTTCAGTGCAAACTCTGATGGTTGTCCAGTCGCGAATAAAGCACCGCCCAGTTGGGGAGTTTGTTTGTTTGCTTGCTTGTTTGTTTATTCATTTCGTGACGTCGCTTACTAAATTCTTGTAAGCTGCGATGTTAGGCTGGTGATGAAATGGAAGCCGCACAGCTGGTACACAACGTGACCTGTGAAGTGTGAGAGCAGCTGTGCCTTGAAACGGCGCTGACAGCAGTTAATTGATAATATGGTGTAGTCAAGGTGTGGACACTGTGAGACGTGAAGTTTCATACTGTGTGGTATGTTGGGCAATGGACAGCAGCGCCACTGACTACAGTTAAATACCTCACTGAGTGATCCATTGCAGTAGCATTATTTGTAACGTCAGTCAGTCTTCAGTTGCACCAACTTGCAATGTTGTGCTGTGGCAGCCTGTGGTTTATGTACACGGCGACGTCTCGAACTGGCGATTGACAGCTGCGTCTAAATGTAGCGTAACCAAGAGATTAGGCCGTCTGGTGTGCTGAGTGAAGTGCAGAGGCGGCCGGAGTGTCGGTTGCCACTGGCGATTATTTCGCCGGAAACTGAGCAACAGAATTATTAACATGAGCGCTGTGGGGACACGTGTTTATGCAAGGTGTGTAACACGTGTACCGTTATTAGTGCCTGTGCTGCCCGTACTGAATGACATTAACAGTCGGATTTCGGCGTACCGACAGATACGTCATAGCAACGTCACGAAACATAACGGGCATTGTCCGGCAACTGAAAATAAAATGATCTTCGAAAATGTACGAGTCCTCTTGTTGTGTTGGTTGTGAAGCTGGATCTGTGCTTGTCAGTACAATTACGGCTGTACAAATAGGTAAACGTAAGGCTGTCCCGGTGCACACCATGAGTACATGCAGACGGAGTGGAGGTATAGTTCCACTTGCTCTTAACTTAGGTACTGTATGCCGGCTCACCTCCCCGGCCGCTCTACCCCCGCACCCACATATATACATCGTCATTTGAAATGCCGTAAAACTGAGCTCAGTTGACGCGTGTCGTTTTACTTGCTCGGGAACTGAAACGGTCGGACGGACGGACAGGCGGAACTGCTTATATTATCCGGGAGCGCGTGGTGGGTGTCTGCCCAGAGACCGAGTGTCGACAGGATGGCACCCGAGACCAGGCACTTGCCGCTTCTTTACTGTTCCTTATTTAGTAACGATATATTATCTCAAGACGCTGCTGACAGTTTTTGTTGGCTGTACGTTAAATAAGAACGGCATCGTTTGCAGGAGGCGACTCGTTATTAACCTTCCGGCAGTGTCTCCATTCTCAGCGCTTAATTACTAAAACTGACGCAACTGGAATGTTGTTCTTGTGCGTTTCTTCGTACCTTCTGATGCTGCATTTGCAGCACTACATCACTGACTGACTGAGGTGGAATGTAGCATTCCTGAGAGCAGTGCATTAATGTGCACGTGCTGCTGTGTTATGAGCTGCCACGTGTGTCACGTGAAACCGTAATTAGCCACACGCTTCTTACTCATCGCCTTGTGATACTGGAGTAGTAACCAGTGGCAATGCAATATGAGAATGAGGAGAATATTTGGGCCTAAGAGGGAAGAGGTAACAAGGGAGTGGAGAAAACTACGTTATGAGGAGCTTAATGATCTCTACTCCTTATCCGGTATTGTTCCGGTGATCAAATCGAGAAGAATGAAATGGGCGGGGCGTGTAGCGCGTATAGGTGTAGAAGAGAGGCGTATACAGGGTTTTGGTGGGGAAACCTGAGGGAAAGAGACCACTTGAGAGACCCAGGTGTAGATGGGAGGAAAATATTAAGACGGATCTTCAGGAAGTGGGATGTGGGGTTATGGAATGGACCGAGCTGACTGAGGATAGGGACAGGTGGCGGGCTGTTGTGAATGTGGTAATGAACCTTCGGGTTCCATAAAATGTGGGTAATTTCTTGACTGGCTGAGAACTTGTTAGTTTCTCAAGAAGGATTCTGCAGCATGGGGTGAATAAGTAAGTAACGCACTGTGATCTTCTGTCGAACGCAGGCAGTGCAGTACGGCAGTTCATGTATCGACGCTACACAGCGGTCATCGGAACTTCTTTATTGTCAACGTGATTGCTGGGCAAGGATTGGGTTGTTGTGTGGGCTGGTTTGTTGTGCCGAGCAGCTGCAGCAATTCAACTGACACTTGGCAGCCATTACCAGTATATTGACTTCCCAAAGCCATTAACCACTTAAATGCCATCTCCTTAGTGTTGACCACTTAATGGCAGCTCGACTCTCGTGGACCAGCACTTTGCGGTCGGTGCCATTGCCACAAGAAACAAACCACACTTCCAGTATAACGATAAATTGGGTAATGTTTCCGACGGTATCTGTGGTTATTTGAGAAAACGATGACTGACACAGACAGACACGCTGTTGGCAGTGTTCAGAGTTGTCTAGATTCGGACATGCAGAGGGGCAGTAAATTGTGGTGTACCTTATCGTGTTTTGACAAGCAAAACGTTGCAAATTGTGCGCTTCGTGATGTCATGCACCGACTTTGCCAAGACGCTCTGTGCTTTAAAACCGTCATGCGTTTGCATGGAACCGGCGACTGTAAATTCATTGAAGCCAGAAAGGAGAGTGCAGCCTTCCTTGAGACGTTCTTCTTGCAGCTCGCAATTGCTGTGCAGATCTGTTGCTTCAGATTTCATAAAAATCTGAAGTAAATGTGGTCAGCAGGACAGCTATACGTGATTTCAGGCTTTCGCTGCCGAGTAGGTGCGAACTGCGCCTTTCAGGGTTATTAGGCAGCAAGTAGTGGTAGTTTCTTACCGACCTTTGGAGATAGCTCCGATAGGTTGCCCCGAAACGTCAGCAAGAAATTGCCACTACTCGCTGCGTAACAGCCCAGAAGAGCGCAGTTCTCTGGGGCAAATTAATTTCCGCGCCTGAGTAAATATTGCCTTTAATTGCACCGACTGTGACGGAGCGGACAGCTGACAGTTGCCAAACCTGTTGTGGTCATCTGCTATGCCAAACTGCATTCAAAACGCGTTGAAGGTACAGAAAGTACGAGAGAACTTTGCTGGCACTCACTCTTACGTGAATTGTCGCTTTCATTGCTTCCCTTTCCACTACACTTGTGGTCGCTGAATGCCATTATTTGGAGGTCTCACATACCGCATCACCCAAATTGGTCACAAATATGGATGGTACGGGGAGAAACACATTTCATCCGTAAGTAAAGTGTGGCTGTACAGAGACGATTTTCACGAACTCACCCTTCTTTGACGAATTTTTGTTAGGAATGTACCGAATTTTATGGAAATCCGACATGGTGGAGTGGAAGACCGTCGAACATAAACGCACGGACCGACGTGGGCTTCGTGGGTGGTCTAACAGTACACATGAACTGCGGTCGGACAACTACGTACAGTTACATCACCAATGAAGTAGAACTGGCAGACGTCAGGAACTGCAAGCCCAGTCTTGTTTCAAATCAAAGGCTTTGCCGCTGCTGCCCTGTAAGACCCGGAACGGAGCAGGTTCTGTCAGGCGACAGTGCATCAGACTGTAATGTGGACATCACGGGTGACGTAACTGTCAAGTGTCACGATACATCGTTCAGGTAATGCTGCCACTTCGCTGTAAGCTGGATCATTCTTTGTAAATTGCACCATGTCTGTCAGTGCAAGGTAGCTTCAGTAGCTCCTACATCGTCGTTAAATAAAGAATGGACCAATCGGAGACAGAGCGTGGCAAGAGGGTGCTTCTCTGACCAGGCGCTGATAGTGTGTGATGGACCTTAGCCACAAGTGTGTTGTTATTGCAGCTGTAACGATGAGAGTTGTCAGGCCGTTTGGTGCAAGGCTTCGGACGGCGGCGAATACATTGTGGCCGTGGGATGACAAGGAGTTCGCTGCTTGTGACGTAGACCCTGTGGTTGGTGAACTGACAGACACCTCTGCATGCCGTCAAGTGTCGGCACTGACTGCATGATGCAGGATTCTCTTCAGAAGCAGCCCGTCGTTTAGGTGGATCCGGCCTGTGCGAAAACCGCAGTTCCGGTGCTGTCCGTTGGACTCAGGCCTACTTGCTAACGCTGTGTGTCTGGTGTACCGAGCTGCTGTAGGGGTCTGTTAGTCTGCTGACAGCAGACTTCTCCGTTACGTCCTGCGCCATGCTTAGTAATGCCAGAGGCAAATGATATTAACACACGTACGTAACGTCCTTCAGTTACTGCATTCTGACTACATGAAGAGGCTAGTGGATAACACAAACCAGATAATAAATTAAACCTTGCCAGTGTAACTGAGGCTTCCCTTTAACGTGCAGTTTGACATGCACCAAATTACATGTGCAGCACACGTGGAAGACGCAGGCCGTGCAGTGGCCCCCCATCGTCTCAACACTCAGGGCAAGTGCTCCATCTGCTGTGGGAAACAGCGAGTGTGTGTTTCAGTGCGAGTGAGAAATGCTCCTAATAAATCCAGTTCTCGCTTTCACTAGGGAATGTTGGCAGCTATTGATAATATCCATTTGGCACGCTTTGTGTACAGAAAATGTAGGAACTGGCTCACTGATAATACTTTACTGTGAACACAGTCTGCAGGTTTACTTTTAATTTCAATATACGTACTGTTTGACATCTCCAGTTACACAAAGTCCTGTTTGTACACTTGTTTTTATAACTGCGCCCAAATCCCTGTCCGCTGTCAGTCTAGGGTTCAGGAAGGCTCCCTGTTTGTGGCTGAATCACTCACCGGTAACAAAATTTCTGGGCGTGGCCGAATTGCAGGCGCACTTGCAGCCCATTCAACGTATCATTTTGTTCACACGCAGTACTAAGTGGTTGCTTCATTTTCGGTACTGTGTTTCAAATTGTGTTTCGCCCATTACTGTTGTTGCCACCGTGCTTTGCTAATAATTGTAGATGTCCGTTACTTCTTGTTCTCATATCTGTGTTTTGGTGTTCCTCGTCTGTGCAACAAGTTTTGGGTTAGCGTCGTATAAGAGAAGATGGTGCAGGAAGATGCGTATAACATAGGCCTTTGGGAAATATGGTCGTGGCCTGTTTAAGTGTGACGTCAGCCGAGATCCTTGAACGTGGTGTTCAGTGTCAGGCAGCTGTGATTGCTGACATTGTGGGTGAGGTCCACATGAAGTACTGTCAGTGTGGGTGGGGTACACATGAGTTGCTGTCAGTGTGGGTGAGGTCCACAGGAGGTGCTTTCAGTGTGTGTGATGTACACAGGAGGTGCTTTCAGTGTGGGTGAGATACACAGGAGGTGCTGCTATTGTGGGTGAGGTACACAGGAGGTGATGACAGTGTGTGTGAGGTACAAGGAGGTGCTGACAGTGTGGGTGAAGTACACAGGAGGTGCTGACAGTGTGGGGGAGGTACAAGGAGGTGCTGACATTGTGGGTGAAGTACACAGGAGATGCTGTCAGTGTGGGTGAGATACACAGGAGGTGCTGTTAGTGTGGGTGAGGTACACAGGAGGTGCTGACAGTGTGTGGGTGACGTGCACGGGAGGTGCTGTCAGTGTGGGTGAGGTGCACAGTAGCTGCTGCCCGCGGTATGATCTGCGCCATTGTTTTAAAGAATAGTTTCGCTTCTGAATTTTGGACGTCTGTCACAGACCACCTTACGTTTATCGCAGCCCCATAACGTAACTTGACTCCCGTAGACTATTAGTCAGGAATTGAAGGCGGTGTGAAGCGACCCCCTTGTTTGCACTTTCCAGTGGCCTTGATCTGTACTGTTCACGAACAACCGGGTCTTGTTACAGTCCTAAGATGTAAGCCTGTCCTGCACCTGACTGCAGTTTTGCAGTAAGCGAACAGAGAAAAATATTTTGAAACCTCGGCAAAGTGTCACATGCCGGGGGGGGGAGACTATATTCAAAATATACAAGATGTATTGTTGCTGTTACATTAATATTTTACAGTAAAACTGATTTTAATTTTCCTATGTCTGTCCTAAACACACTACCTGAAACAGTGACTTGAAATAATGCAGCAAGCAACATTAGGGGCAGCCTAATGCAGCAGCATATCAGCTAAACCCAGTGTCGTGTTGTTTTCGTCCGTCTGAGAGTACAAAATGCAATCGCTATGTGTAGACACACATTGCAGCTATGAAGCTATTCGATGCGTTAATATCTCACTCGTTTTGCGTTCCTGTCTGAAGTATGCAATTGTGGTTTTTAATTGTAATACAATAGTTTATCTGCAGCGTGCGTCGTGCTAAATTGGTATCAAGGGCTCTTGTTTTGAACGAAATAAGAGTGGCAGTTTGCCTACAAAGTATGATATACGAATGCTGTCTGATATTAATCGCTCCATTTGCGATAGGCAGCTTCAAATTCCAGCGTTAAAAGTGTTGAAATCGTTTCATTAATGGCGACCTAAGCTGTCTAAACTCAGTGCTGTGGCAGCAAATCCCTTGTGGAAGGTAATGATGTGTTGCAGTGATGTATACCTTTGTGAATAAGTTGGTAGGGATAACCTGCAGTAACTGCTGCAGACGTGCCGATACTCGCTGTGACCCTGGTTAGAAATGTACAGGCTAATTATCTCTACCGTGCGAGACCGGAACCGTTGTGAAAACCGTCTGCACTTTGTGGATCCTAAAGGTAAATGAAATGACCGGCACAACATGAATTTTGAATCCGAAGTAATGGGTTTTCTTGAGAGTTTTACCTTTTCAGGGAAGGTTTATGCTGTTCGTTAAACAGTTTTACAATAATGTACAGTTCACATGACAGTTATCTGCGTGGGTCGCGGAACGTAATCGGAAGTGTGCAATGTGAACGTATCAGAACTGGCGGAATACCGGCGACGGCCCAGCAGAGAGACCGGCAGACGTCGATTTACTCGTAATTAGAACCACCCAATCACGAACCCAGCACATTAATTACAAAATCGGGATTAACATTTTATATATGTATGTTTGTATATATAAAGTGAGATTAAGAATGACCAGCACGCACAACCTGTCAGTTGTACTCGCACACGCCGTCCGTTGAGGGCAGTGCCTGCTGACAGACGACCAGCCGTGCTGTCGACCGAACAGCCGCAGTTGTGAAGAGGGTTGATGTAAAACTGCGAATTGGCCCAACATTCTGTCAAGAAGGTAGGAATGAAATCTGCGCTCTTCTGAGTCATTACGCAGCGTATGGTGGTAATTTCGTACCGACGTTTCGGTACCATTACCACCATACGCTGCGTAATATCCCAGAAGAACGCAGGTTTCATTTGTTTCGCGACTGAAATCACGCAAGGTTGGAATAAAGTCACGATTCTGCGAGTTAAAACCGAGAGTAGGCACAGGAATTGGAAGGAATCGGTCTATCCCACTACACGGCAAGGATGGCCGATGGCATTTGCGTTCCGTCCGTACCTTCTTCACCCATTGGTCCCTTCAGACCAAACTTGGTATTCTTCATATACTTAATCACTTCAAGTTGCCGACTGAGCAGCCGGTGTTCGTAGTGAATCGTGCTCAATTTTGAATTGCCTGCCAGCAGGTAAGCAGTAGCTGCCTGGAACGGCTAAAAGTGGCGGGTGAAAACTGTGGGTCCGCTGGTCAGACGCAAAACTTCGATTCATGTTTGTTATCGACTGGCGCATCTTGTATATTAACGATTGTCGTGTTACCGCAGTGCTTGTGACCATGACGTCACTGGCGTGGAAACAAATTGCTGATGTTATCGTCAGACTACAGCATTTTATCTGAGAGGTTGCTCAGCAGGCGGCACTGTTCAGCTGCCGTACAGTTTGGTCTGCCCAGGTGAAACACAGTGACACTGTCGGGAACTTCGTTACGCAGACCGCAACACTCGGTGCTAATGTACAGCGGCACTTCAGATTAACTGAAACACTGGACTGTTTGTTGCGCGGCTGGCTTTGAGCAGCGGTTCTGACCGCAGTGGATTGCTAGCCTGACTTATGCTCTGAAGGTACTGCTAACTCAGGACTTGCGCTCCGTATTCACAGGTCACGGAGAGAAAGTTTTCCAGCATTTTAAATGTCCTCTGGAACCTGGCAGGGTAGCCTTCTCTCCATATATATATATATAGAGCGAGGTCCTCCATCAATCACCCAAGGGACCCGCTTGTCCTGCGAAGGTATCATAATTGTCGCCGGATGGGACTGCTGGAGCAGCAACATACCGCTGGAGGATCGCGAAACGGGTGGCAGAATTGATATTCTTGTGGACCAGGCCCTTAGCTTGAAGAAGAAGAAGAAGAAGGAGGAGGAGAAGAAGGAGGAGAAGAAGGAGGAGGAGGGGAAGGAGGAGGAGGAGGAGGAGAAGAAGAAGACGAAGAAGAAGACGAAGAAGTAGGAGGAGGAGAAGATTATGATTTTATGGCGCTTCATAAGCTGTAAGCTGAAGTTAAGGTTCAGTGATGTGACCTGTGTGCAGGAAATGAACCAGGGTCTCATAAGGGGGAGGAAACTGGCGGTGTCAGAGGCGTCGGTTCTCAGGAAGCAGCCAGCTGCTTGCAGTGCGTTAAGTTAGTGCAGAGCATAGGACTGATGATGTCGATGTTGGACAATGTTGTTGAATGACGCTAGGCAGAGAGGGCCGATGTTTACTGTAAGTTTCCTGCGCCATGCTATCAGTCTTTGAACCGTTAGGTGTTGCTTATTTCTACCATTGCAAGACACACTCCAAGCACACTGGTGACTTCGTACGAGTGTGGCTGGCACGAGTTTAAAGATTCCGTCGCGGTAGCAATCGGGTTGCTCCGTTCGCAGCCATCCACGAACATCAGTTTCCACTTTCTCATTGTTGTCAAATCGGCGACCTCAAAAGTGTTGCTTTTCATCTGAAGCTGCCTTCCAGCTTGTTCTGTTTGGGCAGTGACTGGTTCGCCGATATCTCGTGACATGCCAGGAGCCTGATTTCTGTTGTGACAGACATTTGGAACTCTTGCTAGGATGGAACAGCTGTATTGAGAAAAGAGCGACATGTCGCATTGCAGTGCCTGCTGAACCTTGCTTGTTGAGCACCCCTCATCAAGTGTATCGCGGAGTTCCTCTGGAGGGACAAAGAAACAGCGTCAAGCTCTGTCTTTAGTGTCGGTAGTAATCTAATATCGGTTCGTTCCAATATTTTCGGAAGTCTAAGTCAGTGATATAGCGTTACTTGCCTGTACTGTTCATTGAACGCCGTGTGTGTGTGTGTGTGTGTGTGTATGTGTGCGTGCTCATTCTGTGTGCAGAATATTTTGATTGAATTTCGTGTGTAAGTCTTGCCCTAAACTCAGTCTCTCAAAACTGCTGCTTCACTTCAGCATTTCTGCTGATCACAAGATGTTGCAGAATGTAAGTAGTTAGTGTGTAATTTTATTACGTACGTGTAGCTGAACGTTGCTGTATCGCTTGAGTTTTGTGGCCTGGAATGTAATGCGAGGTTATGAGCAGTTAAGGTCTTGTCTTATCTGAAAGCCGCATATTCTGTACCCAGATATTGTGTTAGCACATGGAGATCACGCATGAGAGCCCTTGAGCCTGGCGTGCAGCCTTAATGGCGCTGTGAGGTGCAGTGCAGTTCAGCCTTCACAGTATTGTACTGTTTGCATGAAGTTTAGCTTCGATATTCTGAGGAATTTTTGTAGATTTCCTCAGACTCTCCACATAATTGCATGGTTTCCGCATTGCTGATACCGCTGACAGGATATCAGAAGAGAGAAGGGGTAATGATTTTGTGTGACTCCATGTTTCGGTTGTTATTAGGTGGAACAGACATTTTCCTGGTGGACATGATGGTGGATGACATGATGACAGGCTTAATAGTAATGAACAGGCTGATTACGAGGCCACGTGTTTAGTTGTGTAACGACACTGTCAGTAACTCGCGTATGACGTCGAGTGATTGGTATGTAATGGGTATTTAGATTGACGGGTTACAGAAGGAAGGCTTCGTGAAGGTGACAGCTGAACGCAGTAACGACAACTCGTGCATTGTTCCGTGCCCAGGTGGGGACTCGAAGCCGGCGCCTGTAAAGGACAGTGATACTTGGTGCGTTTCCTTACAGACTCGTAGGCCGGACATTGTCGACAGATGGGCAATTCCATTTCCGCTCTGGTGTTCTCCACCCCACTGCGCTGGCTTCTTCCGGTATCCTGAACTCTGAAGCTAGCCACACAACACTGCCTGCCTGTCCTCACGATAAGTAATTCTGAACAGGAAGCTTGCAATTTAGCAGAGGCTGAATAAAATTCTGAAGAATTCTCTTGACCTTAAACTGTTTCTCTCTCGTCTTTATTTGAACGCAACCGTAGAAGACCTGATATTCATGGTGTACTGTTGCTGTTGGTACTGTTGCTGTTGGTACTGTTGCTGTTGGTGCTGCTGCTGTTGGTGCTGTTGCTGTTGGTACTGTTGCTGTTGGTGCTGCTGCTGTTGGTGCTGTTGCTGTTGGTACTGCTGCTGTTGGTACTGTTGCTGTTGGTTCTGCTGCTGTTGGTGTTGCTGCTGTTGGTGCTGTTGCTGTTGGTACTGTTGCTGCTGCTGTTGGTCTACGAGAAACGTAAGGATACGAAATGCGTTTTATGAGGGATTATGAAATTTTAAAATCATTATTGAGTGACCGACCGTAGGATTTTGTCGAACCACTGAGATGTGAAAGTGCGAATACAGGGTAGCCGTCGCGATGTTAGGCTTCCCTGTAAGGCTGGCAACTGAGAAGCGGTATAACCGTGCCAGTCTCATTCTCATGCAGGTTTAGGTTAGACCACTGGACTTCGACATGGTGACAGCACCGGGAGGAACAGGTTAACGTTGTGGCGACGCATGTGACTTCAGCTCGGAGGTTTGAGTGCCTGTGTTCTGAGGTTCCTGGATTGATTCAAGACGAATTGGTCAATAGATGGCTGTTGACCGTAAGGCAGATATCTGCATATTTTAAGTGACCAATCTGTTTGGTAGTAATGAGAATTCTGAACGTCAACCACCATCCCTTTGTGCATTGCGTCTAATGGTGATCCAAATGGATCGTAACGTGAAGTATTGTTTATTGAGAAGCAAATAATGTTTTTCTATGAAAGTGGTTGTGTTGACTGCCTTATTGTTGTCGATTAGTTTACGGCCAGAGACGGATGACATCCTGGTAGCTTCTTAATTGCTTGTTCTTCAACATCACAGTCGACGCCCAGCGTTTTATGACGCACCTCTATCGCGGGCACAAGTTGCGTCTCCACACCTATGAATTGCTCTTGCGGAAGTACTGGGTAGGGAAATATTGAAGTGAATGGATTCATGAATGATTTTTAAATAAGTCCCAATAAATCCACGTTCATCACACTTCTGGCCACGATGAATCCCTCCCAGATCCTCATTTCAAGGCCCTAGAAGATTCGTAATTGTAAAATGTATCCACTTTTCATGCACGGTTTGTGTCAGATTGCATTGACAGTTAGTTCAGCCGCGTTGGTATGCATGGTTGTTAGTTAACAACCCAGTCATATTCAATTCAGACACAAAATACCTGCAGTAATCCTTGAATAGCCCTTCTTCTGCCGATTATGTTGACATTCCGTTCTGTGGCGAACGTCATGCGTCCTATCGCCGTTGTATGGTCCAGCACAGTAATCAGTGTTTATTTTGTGAACCTAACTGAGCCAGTAAATACATTCTGCAGGCGACAGCGCCTTCCAGTTGGTTCTGTAGTAGTCGTACCTGCGGCTGTGCGTTGAACAGTGACTCGGTCGTCAGAATCTCGTCACTGTATCTGGAGTCCTGAGGCAGGAGTGGCTGGTAGACAGGAGACAGGCGAACGCAGAAAGTGGGCTTTGTGCGAAACACATTGGTGTGCCTTGACAGCACCTGGGGAGTGGTACAGTTGACCGGAGTGAGCTTGGTTGGGTGTCGGCAGCCAAAGTGGGAAGTACAGCACCAGCAAGTCTGCTGAGTGCTGGATGTATGAAGGAAAGGATTTGGCGTCCTGAGCATAAACCAGTAGCTGCATTATATGACGTAAGTATCATAAGAACTGAAAAACACACGTGTGCAGTTATGTGTAGGAAGGAATATGCCTTTGAGTACTTTATGCAGTTTTGATGGCGGATGTTGCATACGTCGTGCAAAGATGCGGCTTTGTCGCAGCGATTCGGAGGGCACTGACCCAGTTCAGACCCGAAAATAAGAGCAACCTACAAGACGACATTTTAGAAGTCAGTCAGTGAAAATGTGTCAGTGTCTTTTTTATACAACTGTGCGTGCCGGCTGGCTGAGACGCAGGGCAGCAGTACGGAATGTCGAACGCTTGATGGGGAAGGGTGACGCCTGTACTGCCATTGCAGCCGGTTTTGCTGACATTGATGCTAATTGGAACAGTTAGGGTCGTACTACTACTACTACTACTACTACTACCACCACCACTACCACCACCTGCTGCTGCTGCTGCTGCATTAAAATCGCAATAATTACCGCTTCATACCAAACGCGCTCACTCAAGCTGTAACGTTTCTGTCATATTTGAGGACGTGCTAGGTTTTAATCTCAGCTGGGGCACTGACTGCCCTAACATGTGTTGTTTCCCTCAGTCCCTCCAGACAAACATCGAGACGTAACATTAAATTAGGCCACGACGCCATTCTCCACATCCTTACCAATTCACCGTCGTTGGATCACTCGGCATATAGTCTGACGTTACTGTCGACGTCGTTAAACACCCTGCCGTGAACTGAAGTGGGCAGCGTCGCTGCTGTTACCTTCAAGGGGGGAATTGATGGCGCCTCCAGTAATTAGCGGCGATTAAGGGGCAAAGGGCACACAGTCATTTGAACTGTAGCAGGTGCTGCTGTCTTGTGGCGCGTTCTGTAAGGACAGTGTTTTGTCGCAGCGTGTTGCGTGTGCAGACGCACTGTGGTCCAGCTAGCTGGTTGTTCTTGGTAAAAGAGTAGCGTCACGCGCACGGTAGTTGGACTGAACTTGATGTGGACTGAGCGCTTGGACAGTTTACTAAGATCGTATTTGATTATTTGTATAAACGTTAGTGCAGCGCTAACACTAATCGCATGTTCGGTGGTAGTTCAGTGATTGAAGTCACCGGTGGTCTGTTGGCAGCTCTCGTGTGTGTTCTCAGGCACTCCCGCTTCCTTTCCAACTGTCGGCCTGTAACCCATCGTCTTTACTCAGGGTTTCCGTGGTTTTCCTTACCTAAAGTGTCTTATATTAGGCCACACCCTTTCCTTACCGTGTGTCATATTAGGCCACGCCCTTTCCTTACTTACTGTCTTATATTAGGCCACACCCTTTCCTTACTGTGTCTTATATTAGGCCACACCCTTTCCTTACTGTGTCTTATATTAGGCCACACCCTTTCCTTACTTACTGTGTCTTATATTAGGCCACACCCTTTCCTTACT
>Ga0136643_10007632_pt1 | contig 15674 bp, 13 predicted proteins | sample TergutLab28metaG_FD_96883 | JGI IMG/M metagenome (GOLD analysis project Ga0136643, IMG submission 96883) | Labiotermes labralis P1 segment gut microbial communities from Petit-Saut dam, French Guiana - Lab288 P1 (version 3) (version 3) | ecosystem: Host-associated > Arthropoda: Insects >... | reverse complement strand
TTTTTTGAAATTTTTTTTTTTTTTTTTTTTTTTTCCGGGCCACAAAAATGTTGGGGGGGGAACAGTTTTTTTTTTTCCCCCCCCCCCCCCCCAGGGTGTGTAGGCTGTTCATGTGCCTATATTTTTTTTTTATTAGGAAACATGGCCCAGGATGTGAACACTATTCCACATAGGTTTTTTAAATTATTTCCATTAGCTTAAAGTACTCATTTGTTCTTTATCCTGCTGTTTGGGTTCGTACGACCTGTGAATTCGGCACGACCCAAGTTTCAGACGCTCCTTACAAAACACCGTAGCTTGATCTAGTTCTCTGGAACATTTTTTGATGCACTTTGTGGGTGAATGTGTTAACGCAGACGAACGTCAGACAGTATTTGTGAGGGGGCACTGTTGAATTAGTCGGGATGCACGACACAGGAAACACACACCTAGATGACCTTCGGCACTCCATGTTACGATTTTGACATGAAGTAAAGCTCAATAATAAATACCCGTTCCGCTCACGAAAAGGTCACGTTTGCTCTTCGAATGTCCCGATCGCACTGGCAGAATATCCGGCATCCAAAGGCCTTGAATAAAGCACAGTGTTCAGGCCAGCGTAGACAGACTCAACACATTTTGTGTACTTCTGAAAGAAAATCCGTAGCTTTTGAACACAATGCGTGACTTTCGTCTCGTCTGTGTCACGTCAAGTAAACTGCTCTGTCTTCCTCCCGGTCGTTCCCATTACAAACCCACTGCGAAATCTTCCCTGTGCATCTTGAAGGTAACTGCAGAGCATAAAAATGCGTAAATAAATAAATAAGTAAATAAATTTCGATACTCTGAACAAAACAATTGAAGCCTTGTGAAGAGAAAGGACGGAAGAAGAGGCCACCGCACGCTACACCGAACGGAACGTGTGAGAAACGAAGATGCTAACTAACAACAAAATCTCGTTCTTTGAATTGCATCTAATTAAAACTCAACTCAGGTCGACGAGGAATTGTTAGAGTCCAGTTGAAATCTGATGACACACGGTGACGCACGGGAGGGAAAGTGAAGGTGAAACTGGCGAATGGAGTGGGTAGCCAGTACCCTTCACACTATCTCGGAACGTGGTGTATCCAACATAACTACCGCTGATGCGCACACATCGGCTGCCAGTAGTCGACTGAACTGACGTCCCCGTCGATTTAAATGGACTCGTCCGTTTCGCCGAAAGACGAAATCTGGTTTCTGCGCGTGTGCCATCACATTTCAAATGTAGTCTACAACAGGTTATTAAAACGCTTTTGGCATCTCCAGAATAATTTTAAACCCGAAGCACGTTGCTGAAATGTTAATAAGGAATGCAGTTTTTGTGGCGACCTGGTAACACGCTAGCTCGAATTGAAGCGAAACGACACGCAAGGAACGGGCCGGAATTGTAGGAGAAAGATTTTTCGGTTCTGTTCCGTTTGGTGACATGCGGTGCGATGTTGTACTGTTGCAAACCACAGCGCAGACGTCGACAGCAACAAGGAGGCACTTCGGCTGTCATCGGCGGAAGCCTAACGCATTGTATGGGTCCGATAATTCAGATCAGCTGGTGAAGGATAATGTATGGAAGAAGAATGGTGAAACATTGTAAACGCCCGGTAAATTATAATGTAACACCGACGTATGAACCTCGGAGTAACTAAAAGGCAAATGTAAAATTGTTCTTGTTGCGCTTCTGGAAGGTATGTAATGAGAGTAGAGGTATCACTCCCATTCTTAACCTCGACGCTAGATGGAGATGGTTGGTAGCTTCACGTCCCAGCCGCTTTGCCTCCGTAGAAAGAGCCCTCGGTATACATTCAGTAGGAGGCCGGATGGGCCCCGGAGCCGGTCTAGGCGGTTTTTGAGAATAGGAATTCTCTCGTCGCTGCCGGGAATCCAGTCTCATGTCTCCACCTCATAGCATAGTTGCGCTCTGCTCACTGCCAGTGAGAGTAACTAATTAATCGGTAATTGGTATGTGCAGTTTTTATTTTTAACAAAAGTGTAAGATACCGGACATTAGAGGTAGAGGTATAGTTGGGGGGGGGGGGGTGTATACCGCCATATTATTAAAGCTGCTAATTTTGTATTTGTAACGGAATTCTGAATTCCCCCTTAAAATACAGTATTGACACTTTTTACAATGGCTGTACTTATTTGGCAGGTAACAAGGGCTACGTTAACAAAGTAAACTGAATTATATTGGCAGCTGTTTGTAAGATATTCCTGTAGAATTCGAATTTCCTGTTTTCACTTACTAAATGACAACCGTCTTAAACCTCATTCCGTTCGATTTAGTTTTGAAGCTCTCGTCCTAGTATGCTCCAGCAACCGGAAGCTCATCTAGTTTCCGCTTTGTTCTGCAAGGTGTAGTGTGCACTGGTCTAAATACGTAGAAGTTACCTAATTTCTGGGACGTTGGCTGTTTGAATCAGCCGTTTCCAGAAGGCGCTGTGTGCATCAACACTTCCTACGCAGTGCATCTATGCTTGGCAGTAGATCTGTTCATGTTTGTGATCCTGTGCACTTAAATGTTTGGACGTGCATTCATGTGTTCGTGCACGAGTGTTACTAACAGTGACTAGTCTGTTCGTTGGGTGATAGTCCCAAGGAGAGAGGCCTCAGTACTGTCCATTCTCGTCCTATAATGGCATGTTCACGCCATGTAGATTTTAGTGTGTCGCTAATACTTCTGATGCAATTCTTTCACTGTTCGTTAGACTTTCTATTTCAGGGCTGGCGAACCTTTTTGAGGACTCGTTCCCAAATTGACCATAAACTTCGAAGAAACCCTTTCGCATACCCATGGTAATTTTGAAGAGCAAAATAAAGTCTTGCCGTCTACCATAAATTATTATTAATTACTGCATTATTATTAATAAATATTATAATTATATAGTTGATGCATGGTGTAATTATCATATTTCTAATAAAGGCCTCCTCGAGGAATCCGATGAGGAAGAAAATATCGACGTAACTAGGGCTACTACTACTTCCTGTTTGAGAAGAAGATTTTAAAACTTTTTTTTTTCCAATTCGCCTACTTATCGCCAGGTCAGGGTCCCAATTATAAATATCCGGCCCACACTTCGCACTGCTCCCGCTTTGTGTACAAATGTCTCACTTGCAGTTTTATTTGGTAGCGACGGCAATCTGTATGCATTGTCTACGCAGGCTTATATGTGTCTGCATCCACGTGTTCGTCACAATACAGATACGCTGGTCGGGCAAAAGAAATTTAAAAAATTGGGACAGCAGCGAATGCCGCGTGCCAAGGAAATCTTTCCGCTTGCCATTTTGGTCACGCGCGCCATAAGTACGCCAGTCACGAAGAAAGGAATAAAAATAACGGGAGTGGCAGGATGAAAGGAGAGGAGGGAAGAAGATGTGAAATGTAATGTAGGCGATGAAACAGTCCGCGTTTTGTAGGCGTTAGTGATGATGTATTGCCATGCCGTGCATTTAAAACGTGATGTGTCCTGGGGCATACCTAACCAGACAACCGGACAATCAATACCTGCCCGTCATGAAAAAGTAAAATTGCCAAAGATGGGATGGTGACTTTAACACGTGTGTGGCCCCTTGTCTTTGGCATGCATCTCTTTGACTGTTGGTCCAATTACATAAAGACGGAGTGCACTAATTGTGATTTTTTGTTTTCCCTCATTTGCACGTCACGAGAGGTAAATTCGATTGTGACGTTACTGCGGCTGAGCTCCAAATTTAGGAGATCTGAAAAGCCATTGTTTTCTTGCTCTTAAACATGCATATCTCATAAATGTTTCCGCATCCTGGAGTTCCGTTTCAAGAAACTTATTCTAGCGCACTGCATATACTTGCTGATGCAACTAAATCGTGACCGCGTGCCTGATATAGGCCTTTAGTTGATAACATACATCATATTTGTCATAGTGGAACGGGCGATTGCTTTCTTATCTTTTAAGGGGACTGCTAATTCCTGTGGTAACAAGTAGACGTAAATCTAATTAGAAGCACATCAAAAGAAACTCTTCTGGGCCGTAACATTTTTAAATCCTTGCTTTTAGCTTCGTGAACTTTAAATATACCGTATAAGCCCGAATATAAGGCGACTCTTTCCGTTTTGGGTATTACAGAGGGAAGAAATGGAGAGAATTTATAAGATGTAATGAAACATTAATCAGGCTTCAGAGTGGCCGATATGAAACTAAGAGTGATACATGTAACTGACTTTGTGTACCTTACTTACTTACTCCATGGAGCAGAGTTCTTCTTGAGAAGTTAACCGGTTTGCAGCTAGTCAAGAAATTCCCCTCATTTTATGGAACCCGAAGGTTCATTACCGCATTTACAAGTGCCCGCCACTTGTCCCTATCCTGAGCCAGGTCGATGCAGTCCATACCCCCACATCCCACTTCCTGAAGATCCATCTAAACATTATCCTCCCATCTATGCCTGGGTCTCCCCAGTGGTCTCTTTCCCTCAGGTTTCCCCACCAAAACCCTGTACACGCCTCTCCCCTCCCCCATAGGCGCTACATCTCCTGCCCATCTCATCCTTTTCGATTTTATCACCCGCACAATATTGGGTGAGGAGTACAGACCATGAAGTTCCTCACTGACTGTGTACCGCACAAAAGTAACTCAATACATCCTTTTAACGCAGACATTTCACTTTACACAGATCTTTACTTGCTAGGATTACTTGCCGTAAGACCTTGATTAGAAAGCGACACCTATTCTTCTGACGGCTATTGCAGAAAAAGAAAGAAAGAAAGAAGCCTTCATCTTATGTGTCGCGTTTCGGTGGTACGTGTATTTGTAATCCACTTATTTGCTATTTGTGTACCTTTTGCACCACATACCGGTTGCGAGTATAAAATTACTTCTGTGAGTCTTATAGATTGTGGACAACCGGCCTCTGTTAAGCAGGTGTAGATTTAGGTTGCATCTTGTATCGAACGCCTTTTATCGACAAATTTTCGAATTCGTAGCTAATATTTATTGGAATAAAATTCAGAAATATATTAAGGCCTGGCGTACAGTTTTATTTTGTATTAACATCTCTTTCGGTTCATAAATTGCAATGCGCGCTGGTCGTAAGCGGTTTTATTAAAACATCTATCCAGCGCGGCGTTATTGATGGCTTACGGCCTACGGACAGAGAAAAATTCACGAATTGAAGTACAGCATCTTTTTTTCTCGCTACACTTGGCCTTCATATTCAGGAAAATTAACTCTATCTCTAACTTTTGTATGCGTATGAAAGTGTGTTTGTACCTAACAAATACGTGTCGTTTCTCTGACCTACAGCACACACTGAATGCTTTAAGTTCATTTTCTGTATTGTCAGGATACTGCGCCATGTAAAGCAGTGGAACTGTGCCTGGCCTTGCGTGATGCCATCAATGGGAGGACGGCCGTCAGTTTCGTGTGGACTGTTGCGATGGTCAGCGGCTGCTATGGACAACAGCGACGCCCACACCTTATCTATCAAGCGCTAGTGCCGTGAGGTAATGCAGAAGGCATCTCAAGCTTAGTGTAGCTGCTTATTGATTGGTATGTGACAATGTTCCAGGACAGGTAAATAGTTAATTTTGTAGTGTGAATTATCTGCGTCAGATACATCGTAGGGGTCTAGGCTCCGTCTAATTATTGCCCTTATTTAACAGTTACTTATTTGAACACAGGGACTAACTAACAAGCGTGCTCAAGCGGTGGCCTTTGGGGCTTGAATTTTGGTGGAGGTGCCTGGTTTGCATCTAGTTCGGTACACCTCATTGTTTCCAGGCAAACGCCAGGATATTTGGTCTGACTAGGCCATAACCGCTGCCATTCATGTCCTTTCCAATTCATTATTTACTGAACGTCGTACTGGTTGACAGTGTTCAGTCTGAGAAACTGGCACCGTTGTAAAAATTAACCATAAATATATAAATAAATGGCGGAACTGTCACGTGTTTTTGGGATGACGGAAGTGAACTTCAGCGCATGTGTGACAATTAGCATACTGATGGATGCCAGAATGGGAGAGATGAAGCAGTGGCATACCGAAGGGGGGGAGGGGTTGGGGGGGTTCAAACACCACCCGAAATTCCGTATGCCCTCCAAAATCGTGCCAAACTCAACCCCATTGTGAAAACTGTTAAAAATTGCTGAATTTAGGATGCCAACACCCCAAGATGTTCGGAAAAAAGGTAGTAAAATTGTAAAACTACCTAGGTTCGCAATTGTTTTACACTAGGAATGACAAATAAATTAGTTGTCATCATAAATGGTCTTAAAGTACCAAAAATTAAGAAAATTTCACTATATAAAATATAATTTCTTGTACCAAATTACAGCTGCCTCCAGAACCCCTGACTAGGGGGCTACCGCCCCCAGATCCCCGTTCTCTCTGTCCTCTGCCCTCAACTGAATTTGTTGAACCCCCCCCAAAACAAACTTACTGGGTACGCCACTGAGGTGAAGGGTGGTTCACGTTTGTCGGTTCATTGTAGCGGAACAACGGAGGGTGGAGGCAAACGTAATGATCTGTGTCTGTAATGGTACAGTTTTAAGTGTTTTAATGTTATAGTACGTAATGATCGGTAGCCTGTTGTCATGAATATGGTTGGAGTCGGCGTTGATATCGATTTTTATTTCTGCTTATTTTCGGCTTCCGGTGTCAGTGCTGAGACCCATTCCAACAGCCGTTTCTCGATTCCAACGTTCCGCAGAGCTAAGGCATTGTTTCCCCAACCTTTCTCCCATGGAGAAACCCGTAATATAATTTTTAATATCCCGAGGAACCCCTACCAATGACAACGTTTACAGGCCAGAAAACAAAGAGACATTTGATAAGGCACGGAGATTACTCCAGTATTCCCAGTTGCCGGACAAAAATTACCGTGGTGTCGAGGGATATTTGGACGACTTCCCGGTATTTTAAAACATTTATGCAGTCACTCCGCGATTTTTCGCGGAATCCGTTACGATCTTCTTCCGAACCCTGGTTGGAAAATGATGGGTTAAGGTAACGTCGGCATTAATGTTTTAGTTCTTAGCTTCCGGACCAGGATAGTTCAGTCGGTATAGCGACTTGCTGCGATTGTGGGTTCGAATTCCACCGGTGGGCATGGATCTCTGTTGTGAGTGTTGTGTGTTGTCAGGTAGAGGTCTGTGCGACGAGTTGATCACTCCTCCAGAGGAGTCCTACTGACTGCGATGCGTCGTTGTGTGTGATCTAGAAACCACAAGAATGATGAGGCCATGGCCCGCGTTGGGCCGCAGCGCCATAGGAAAAAAATAATAATAGTAATATCATTCTATAATATACCTATGTGCACATTTGTGAACAGTAACAAAGGCGTGACCACATTGGTCCAGGATGCAATGAGCTAACCGTAGCCTGGTGCTGCCTTCTATATGTACTTCTTATCTTGTTGTTTTTGCATAGGTGCCATTCAGGCTGTCAAGTACAGATCGTTTTTCCAACCGAGGCATGTATGTTCAGGCATAGTTGGACTGATGTTCAGGCATAGTTGGACTGATGTTCTAGTCGCAACGAAATGGTATGGGGCTGACAGCCGTCTCAGGTTGTCAATCAACCAACGTTTCAGCGGGTGATGAGTGTCTCTGTCAGCTGGGTCTAGTCCTTCCCTTTGTATGCATGCGTACCTGCATGAATCTGTCATGCTCCTTATACAGCCACGTTGATGAGGAGAACATCATAGTGTGGTGCGGGACTCAGCTCTGCGACCGCAGAAACTAGGGAGAAATGGAGAAAGTATATGTTACATGTCTGGCTAGCATTCCTGGGGAGTCGCGTTGCTGTCCTCGGAACTGAGGCATGGGTTAGGGGTTGAAGACGTAACATTAAGTGGAGTACACTGTGTGCACATTAGACGTCTCGTGGAAGCTTGCACGAATAACGGGTACTTTATCGTCACAGTCTTCGTTACGTATCGTACTACCAAAGAAAGAAGCGACTTCGACACCGACGTCGGTTTACGCTCTGGCGACCATAATTCTGGGTGTTTTCAGCTTCTGATATCTACGTTCAAAACCGCTCTTCAAACGATTTCTTCGTCCAGAGCGTCTGCGTCGGTTAATACATCACAGGAGTATAATTCATCAGTTGTGTGCATAATTAAGTCGTATAATTAGCGATAAAAAAGATAATTTGGCATCCGTGATCAGTGTTGCTGACCGATCCTAGTGGCCGCGCGGACTACGCCCGCTCACTTGCTGACATTTCGGGTTCGAATCCCGCCAGGTGTATGGATGCTTGTGCCTTATGAGTGTTGTGTGTTGTCAGGTAAAGGTCTGTTCGAAGGGCAGATAACTCATTCAGAGGAGTCCAGCCGATTGTGGTTTGTCTTTATGTGATCGAGGAAACTCACAGAGGAGGCCTAGGCCCTCTAGGGCTGTCGAGCCATGAGAAAGAAAGATCGCTGTTGGTGAAATGGCTAAGTGTATGTGAAAATTGAGTAAGAGTCAATTCGTATACACAGTTTGAGATACCAGGAAGCTTCAGGATGCGTTCATATGGTTGGTGAGTGTTTTCATTGTGTTCATTATTGAATGCCAAAGTTTACTTTATTCCTCTTTGTAAAATCGCTGTATCAACATGGTTTCTGCGCTACTGGATCATTATATTTCAGCTTGTTTTTTCGCGGTACATCGCAACTCGTCTCCGTTATTTGGATTCTAATTTACTAGTGACATGAAGCCATTTGTGCCTTTCATTATTATGTAGGAATAGAAATTTTCACTTAACAAGTGAACTAAAAATAATAAACACTGCATAATTTTCAAGGCGTTACGTGTAATGAACAGGTCTTTTGTAAGTTCGCCATACAGGGCACAGTAAGTGACTTGTTTTGAGTTTTATGTGGGCCATATTCCATGCATTAATCAAATGAGTACAGTTTTGATACTAATAATATTTTCAGTGATGGAATGGTTCTGACACTTTTGTAAATGTATTCTTGTTTATACCTCCCTGAAGATGGTCGCATAAGTGGCCGAAACATGTTGGAAGATACCTTGTAATTAAACTAATTAAAAGGGTACCTTGTAATTAAACTGCATCAAATAGTATTGTGCATTTGTTGGTATTAATATTGTATTGATATCGACTTAAGCCCACACGGTGGCGTTGATTACGAGTCAAGTCGTGTAGAACATAACGCCGTTTCGACTGGTAAACAGTTCCCGACGTTTCGAAGGCCCTTCACTCCTTCACACCAGTCCACACGGTGTAACATCACAGGCGACTCGAATCTTAAAAGCATAGTAACTTCTTCTAATTTCGTGTGGATGAAAACTTGAATAGGCGAAATCTGCTTCGGGAGTTTGGACTAAAACGGGACTGAGATTCGTAACACTGCTTATTCCTTCGGAGTTTCTTGAGTAGTCAATTGATAGAACAGTGCTATAAATTTGTGTATGTGGGTATTTTTTACGAAACAGTTATTTCTTTTTATACTGGGTGTATCGAAAATGTTTTGGCAAACTTTAGGAGTGAGTTTCGCACTCCAAAACAAGGGGGAAATATTCTTTTCATTACATGTCTGCCAACACCTTACTTTTTGAGGTGCATCTCAGCAGTATGTTGACGTCAGTCCTTGAGATTTTTATCTGTAGTGGCACTGAAAACCGTAGTGTATGCAGCTCCAATTGAAAATAAAGACACACTTCATCATCGAAATTTTATGCCTGTCAATCCATTCGCATCCGCCCCGGGACCTTTGGAAGGGCGTGTCAACGCATCATCCGACGTGACCTTGTATGCTTCGATGCAGATGGAGGACATTTTGAGCATATGTTATGACATGTGACTGGATAAGCAGTAAAAAGCAACATTTGTTAAACTGGTAGTGTGTATCGTAAACATATTGTGTCACTTCTAAGTCAGATATTAAATAGTTAAGTTATCTGTCATTGAATGCAGTCTGTCAAACTCAAAAACCACTCCTTTCCGGACGTACATGTGTATATGAACTTTTTTCTTGGTTTTGAAATGAAGACTTCACTCTTGAAATTTGTCCAAGCATTTTATATAACCCTGTATAACATCAAATGATAGAATTGTAAGTAAAAAAACGAATTGGGTAAGGTGTAAGACGAAACATCTGTGGTCTAATTTTATGTGTAGCGGGCACAGCGGATTTGATCCCTGAACTCTGTGACTGAAAGTCAAGGACTGAGTGAGCTCCCAAAAGAATGATGGCATTCCATGTACGGTAACTTGAAATAAGGGTGAGTCATATCAGTGAGTCTCTTACACAAAAACTCGCTGTTAAAGAACACCATTCCGATTCTGTACGTATACACTGCTTGTATTCTAGTTCTGCCGTCTTTCAGTTTTTGCATACTTTCTTTTCCAAGCAGGGACAAGACATGCAACGTACGTTCAACGTAATAATGAGGGGCGTTCGTGCAATTGTTGCATTATAAAAGCAGTAGTATTACATATTCCGAGTGTGTATTTGTAGTCTTAGATACCTTGCGTGAATTCGCGTGCCCCATATTGCCATCTGTTGCTTCTCCTCTTCTACTAAATTTTCCAAATTATCTCCAAAATGGTGCGATTTTCGAATGCAAGTTATCGAACGTAAAATTTATATTTTGATTTTCTCTACAACTTTTTAATGAGATATCTCTCATTCTAAGAAAATTCGGGGAGATGTGGTCAGAAATGTACATAGGTCTTCATGTAAATACCGGTTTTTCTTGTCCGATTGTAATGGAACTTGAATTTTCGCGACAGTTTTTCGAAAAATGCTCAAATATTAAATTTTACGCAGATCCTTCCAGTGGAAGTCGAGTTGCTCCACGCGGACTGACGGACGGACGTACAGACATATGATGAAACTAATAGTCGCTTTTCGCAATGTGCGAACGCGCCTCTAAAGGCTTGTGAGATAGACATATTGTATGTGAGTGTTCGTGCGTGCACTTCAGTGCAGCAGTTCTCAATAAGCTTAATTTGAGGCTGTCCCTCCCAGAGCCATGCACCCAACTACACAGCGCCATATCGCAGAATACCTTAATATTCAGCCCTAACCAACACCATGGATCAAAGCCGCAGAGAAGCTAATACGCCCCAGCAAGTAGAAGTAGTTAATGAAACCTGAATTGTTATTGACATGTTTAACAGAGCCTTCCAGCTGCCCCATATTCCGAGCCAAATGAATCCAGTCCACGCCGTATTTCGTTCACATACGTTGTAATGTTATTGTTCCATTTACGCCTAGGTCTTGTAATTGGTCTCTTCCCTTTGGGTTTCCCCACGAAAACACTGTATGAATTTCTCTTCTCCCCTTACGTTCCACATGCCACATCAATGTAATCCTTGATTTTGTTACCCTGATAATATTTGGCGAGGGACCGGGATAGTGTAGTCGGCATAGTGACTAGACTACGGGCTTGTCGGCGTCTGAAGAATTTTTCTTCGATTCCCGGCAGGTGCAAGATATATTCTCTAGAGCATCCACTCAGGCTCTGGAGGCTAACCAGCTGATTATTCAGTGGTACCGGAGGCGCTTTTCTCTTCGGTAAAGCGGCCGGGGCGTGAAGCTCATCACTCATTGTAACGAGTGCTGAGGTTAAGAACGGATGGACATTTTTCTTCGCTCTTATATGTGTCTTCACCGTGAGTACAGGGAGAACTTCATCTTTAGCAAATATGTTAAAGTTTCCATAACGTAATTGGAGTTTACTTCATGTATAAACATTCATTTCTTACTATTTTAATGAATGTACCGTGCAACTTGTACAGTTTATTATCCAGACCAACGGACCAGCATACAGGGATTACACCCATAAGACTGCCCAGACTGTATATGCAACCACCAAACAAACAACTTCCACGTGTTATAATTATTAACGTTTTACAGATTGTGTTTTATCATTCACAATGATCACGTGAACATTTTAATCTACTAATTTTATTGAGTTGTAATTTTAATAATTTTGTAACTTGAGCTAAGTACAAGTTTAAGACTCCCTGAAGATGATGCAGATACATTGAAACATTTAGGAGTGCTTATGATATATGAAATATTATTAATATATATGTTGTGCATTTGTTGGTCTGGATAATAAAATTCAATTCTTTGTGATGCATATATTTACATATAGCTTACATGCGTTTCTGTGTTAATAAAACCGTACTGTAGACACCAGTACGACTGTATTGGTGACTGGCGAACGTCTTTTGAAGTACTTCTATGTCTTCATATTAAATATAGTTGTTACACTCCACAACTGCTAATAGAATAACACATTGCTTTATTCTTATGTTCCTGTTTATTGTCATCTTTCTTCTGCTGCAGACGAAGACCATAGTTTTCGAGGTATTTCAATTTCTTATAGGGTTGGTGAAGTAGAGGTCTGAAGCCTAAGGCTGGCTGCCACCTTTTCGTGGCAACAATGGTCATCGGCTGTGGGCTGAAATGCTCTAAGAGCGTCCTCCTTTTCTTCAACCTTCTATTCTGGGTAAGTCACTAAACTCAAAGGAACATGGTAGTGTAGGATATCCAGCTTGAAGCTGAACCTACTCGTATAATTTACAGTCCGGCTGCAACCTGTGTCACACAGAACTTGGACATACGATACAATCATGACTGAATTGCAAGTAGTAAATTATGAACCATTTGTGTGAATCGAACATATATCTGTCATATTCTAAGTTTAGGTCCTACAGTATTGTTATATTTTTCCTTTTGATCACACGAATTGTGTTTATTCCATGTAATTTTTATTTATTTTTGTTATTTAACGATGCTGTTTCAGTTGCATAGGTTTTATAACGAGTGACATGATAGAATGGTCACAAATGGTCGTTAGGTATCCGTTTGGATCAAGGTAGTCATTGTCTGTTCCAAGATGGAATCCCTGACTGCTGCTGAAGAGGCTGTGACGTCACAGACAAGTTCATTTGGATTGGCCGTTAGCGTGGCTGGGATCCGAACTTTGTGTACTCTTATAACCACTTCCGTTTGGACTAATGGAACTGAGTTTGCACATATAAAATAGATTTAACAGCTATGCAGATTAAGCTTGTATGCATCAATACATATTTATACTAAGTACAAACAGACTTGAAAGTTTTTTCTGTATTTGTGATGATCTGGCCATGTAATTCTGTTGTATTACCGCCCACGGTTGCTGGAATATTATCCACAAATCTCCTGAAACCATGTATACTAACAGTTCCAGAAGATAGGAGGGGCTTCATGATGGCTTACCATTTCATTTATCTGATGTTTGTAAAATACGGCCTAAGAGATCTCCACATAGGCCTAATGCTGTTGTGCATTTGTGAGTTGCATGACAATCGATGGAGTGAAGACAGTGATTTCTTATGAACCCGAATGAAATTACACTTACACGTGTACCGTGAAACCGTATGACATTTTGAATGTAAAAAACACTGTGCTAAAGTCATTGTGTTACCCCATTTGCTGCCTTGTATATTTACTAGGTCTGTGTGACACTTGGCTACGCCTTTGTTGGAACCTATGAATCAGACCTATATCTAACTGATCTGCATATGGTAGGTGACTGTTAGCAAGTGACACAGGCAGCTAAAATATCCATATTTTGTATTCATAATAGTATGTGGTTTCTCGCAGCTGTCTGGCTGCCTGTGTATCTTCATAGGGATGCAGATGCACTTGGATCCCACAAAAACACATCTATTTCATCTCACTGTGACAGAAGACGTGTCTCCAGATCTGTTACATTGTCTGGCCTACTTCGTGGCAGCCACAGGCTGTGTGATAATTGTCGTCGGTTTCTGTGGCTGCTGCGGATCCCTGTATGAGCGCCGCAATGTGCTAATAACGGTGAGTTGCTCCATTATGTCATGGAACAGAGTCGGCAGATTAAATGAGTTTGATTGATGAGAACAATACCTTGACCAAGCTGTCTGACCTAGAAGCGTAAAAATCAAAATAACAGAACTATAATTTTTACTTATTGTTTTGTACCGACTTAATGCTAGACTTTTTTTTTTTCATACCATGCATCTTGATGTTATCAAAGTTTTATTTATTCACCAACAGATGCACTAGTGAGTTGTCTTAAAAAACAATATTAAAATTTGCATTAAAATTTACATTAAAAAGAGCTCCGACATGTTTCGGTGTTACAGTTACACCATTATCAGGGAGCACATTAATTTGTGCTTACTAAAGTTACAGTTGATAAAATAGTCCATTAAAATGCATCAGTGTGTGGTTAATATGGTGGTGGTGTGGCTGCATATGTTAGTTCTGTAATGTATAACACTGTGTCAAATATTGTGATAGTAGAATTTTCAAAATGTAATGATTCATATCGAAATTAACATGCCCTTATTGGTGTCTGTATGTTGCACTGTTTGGCAGTAGACTGAGTTAGGAAATGCGTAGCTGGTTATGTGACGTGTGGTCCAGCTCGTACAGAGGATTTATGTCAATGACCTTCTGTTCTTCGATCAATATGTGACGTTGGTGAAAGGCTTGCATGTAGAGAGCTTCCCAACAATTCATTTTTTCCTTTATTGCATGGTTTCAATAATTCCAATGTTTCCTTTGCAGTGCCATATTCGTGTCTATTGTTTAGCTTGTGTAATGCATACGCTGAGATCGGGTTATTGGTTCTTATGTATCGTGTGTGTTCTATATGTCTTGTAAATTTTAATATTGTTTTTTAAGACAACTCACTAGTGCATCATTTGGTGAATAAATAAAACTTTGATTGACCACACACCGATGTATTTTAATGAACTTTTTAACAACAGTAACTTTAGTAAGCACAAATTAATGCACTCCCTGATGATGGTGTAACTGTAACATCGAAACATGTCAGAGCTCTTTTAGTGTAAACTTTAATATTTTTTTTTTAGACAACTCACTAGTGCATCAGTTGGTGAATAAATAAAACTTTGTTTATACTAGACTTAAAGTGGAGAGAGAGAATATTTTCAAACCAACAATTGGACAGGAGAGTCTCCTTCAGGATAGTAATGAAAATGGGGTTAGACTAGTTAACTTCGCCACATCAAAAAATCTTGTGGTTAAGAGCACGATGTTCCCTCACCAGAACACTCATAAATACACCTGGACCTCCCCTGATGGTAAGACTCATAACCAGATTGACCACGCATTATAGATAGGAGATGGCATTCAAGTGTACTGAATGTACGAAGTTTTAGGGGAGCTGATTGTGATACAGATCACTATCTGGTGATTGCAAAGTTTAGGGAAAGATTAGCAATGGGTAAACAGGCTGCACAGAGGTTTGATAGGCAAAGATTTAACTTGAGGAAGCTTAATGAACCAGAGGTTAGGGAACAGTATCAGATTGAGATTACAAACAGGTATGCAGCTTTGGAGAACTTGAACGATGATGAGGACGTAAATAGGACTTGAGAGAACATTAAAGAGAATATCCAAACCTCAGCGAAAGAGAGTCTGGGTCTGCACGGATTGAAGCAGAATAAACCCTGTTTTGATGAAGAATGTTTAGGTTTTTTGGATCAAAGGAAGCAGGCTAAAATGCAGTGGCTACAGGATCCAAGCCAAAGCAATGTAAATATTCTGAACAATGTAAGACGTGAAGTTAGCAGACATTTCAGGAACAAAAAGAAGGCATATCTGAGAGCTAAAATTGAGGAACTTGAAACTAACAGTAAGATCCAAAACATTAGGGACTTGT
>Ga0136643_10007628_pt1 | contig 15678 bp, 8 predicted proteins | sample TergutLab28metaG_FD_96883 | JGI IMG/M metagenome (GOLD analysis project Ga0136643, IMG submission 96883) | Labiotermes labralis P1 segment gut microbial communities from Petit-Saut dam, French Guiana - Lab288 P1 (version 3) (version 3) | ecosystem: Host-associated > Arthropoda: Insects >... | reverse complement strand
TCCACAGCACAATAATTTTTTCCCCATCTAAATATCTTTTCAGGTATATTTTCGAAGAGGATTGGGAAGTGATGCTGCATTTAAACCAATATCACCGTTTCTAATTGCTTCAAGAGTTATCTCCATATTTGAAGGTTCACACCTTCCGTGTTTAACAATTTCTGGCATCTGACAATCGCAGTGAAAAACTATTTTTCAGTGGGCTTGCATGACAAAATTTCGCCTGAAACTCCTTGCTAGTTGCACATAATTACACTGGACAACAAATTTTTACTGACGTTATGCTTCTGAGGTAATAGTAGCCATCTCTTATTAATCTCGAGACGCTGAGCACGAATATGACAATGAAAATTCAAAATTGGCTACGGTTTCGAAGAAATCCGCAAACTTTTATTATATATTTAAGAAATATGTCCATCAGACATTTAACGATATAAGTACGCTTCTACTTGCGACTTCTCTTTGCCTGTCGCTTGTGTCCGTAATGAAGTTTGCGTTAAGTAAATATATCTACTAATAATGAAATACGTTGAAAGATTTAAAAAAAATTGAGTTATATAGCATCAGCCCATCATGCACACCACACTCGTTTACTTCTGCGTCATAAATACGGCAAAGTGATCCCAACAGTGTTAATCTATCATTAGTGATGCCTCGTTACTGTGTTGATAGTACAGATAACGTTTGTTACATTTGCGGTGAAGTGACGTTTGCAAGGCAAAGAAAGGCCTTCACCGCGATAGTGAAAAAGGCGTATCATTTGTATTTCGGATGCAAGATCAGCGACCATGACAAATCCTGGGCCTCGCACATATGCTGCCGTAAATGTGCAATAGATCTTTCGCAGTGGCTGAATGGCAAAAGACATGCGATGCCGTGTGCTGTTCCTATGGTTTGGAGGGAGCCAAGTAATCACGCAACTGCCTGCTACTTCTGTATGGTACCACTTGTTTCTGGAGGCATCACGAAGAAAAAGAAGTGCACAATAGTGTATCCGAATATACCATCTGCTCTCCGTCCAGTTCTGCACGGCGAAGGAATTTCCGTTCCCGAGCCTCCGAAAGAATTTACCATCGATTCAGACGACGAGGACGAAGGCGAATAGACCTCGGGTTCTCCTGAGCCGCTGGCGTCAACTGAACCACACGTCTCTCACGGTAGGTCATCTGCACCACAGCCACACATTCTCACACAGGACGAAGTGAACGATCTTTTTCGCGAGCTGGAGCTGTCCAAGAGCAAAGCAGAGTTACTGGGCTCAGTACTTAAACAATGGAATCTTCTCGAGAAAAATATCCGAATTTCTTCGTTTCGCAGTCGTCATCAGCAGCTGGTGCCTTTCTTCGGAAAGGAAGATGCCCTTGTATTCTGCTACGATGTAGATGGCCTGATGAATGCCCTCGGAATCAAATATGACCAGCAAAAATGGCGATTATTTATAGGCTCTTCGAAACCGAGTCTGAAGGCGGTGTTGCTGCATAATGGAAACCAACATCCACCCATTCCAGTCGGACCCGCTGTCTACATGAAAGAAACCTATGAAACCTAAAGCAGCTGCTGAATAAGCTTGAATACAGCAAGTATGGCTGGTATATTGTGGTGACCTGAAGGTAGTGACTCTGTTGATGGGTCTGCAACTGGGATATACGAAGTATTGCTGTTTTTTATGTGAATGGGACAGCCGAGCAAAGACTTTGCATTACCCGAAGAGAGACTGGCCTCAGAGGAAATCTCTGATGGTCGGAGAGAAGAATGTGCAACACCCAGCACTGTCAGAATGACACAAAATCCTGCTACCGCCACCACACATCAAACTCGGTCTGATGAAAAACTTTGTAAAAGCCATGGACCGGACTGTATCGGCGTTCAAGTATCTGGCTGAAAAATTCCCTCGACTCAGCGAAGCGAAAATTAAAGAGGGAGTTTTTGTGGGTCCTCAGATCCGCAAGCTCTTCAGAGACGATATGTTCAACAACCTACTTCAGGGTGACGAGGGAAAATCTTGGGACGCGTTTCGTCTGGTGTCAACTAACTTCCTCGGGAATATCAGGGCAGAAAACTACAAGGAATTGATTGAGGACATGTTGTCATTGCATCATAAACTCGGTTGCAATATGTCCTTAATGATACACATGCTTCATTCTCACTTGGATTTCTTCCTCGACATCTGCGGCATGTTTAGTGGTGAGCACGGTGAGCTTATTGTCAGGAAATTGCAAAGATGGAGAAAAGATATCAAGATATCAAGGAAAGTGGTCCACTTCCATGTTGGCTGACTACTGTTCGACGCTCGTCAGAAATACTCCTGAGCAGCTACCCAAGCGACAAGCAAAGAGAAGTCGCAAGTAGAAGCGGGCTTTTATGGTTAAATGTCTGATGTACATATTACTTAAATATACAGAGTGATTCAAAAAGATGGACTCAATTGAATAGTAAACGGCGCCTCAACACACGCCAGACACTTGGTTGCGGTATTCCAAGTCCTCTGCTCGCTCTACGGGTTGACTTCCGTGGGCTACGCTTAAAACTCTCTTGAATTCCTCTCACTTTCTCCTCTGATACGCGCAAAAAATCTTGTGCTGCATAATAGCCGTTTTGTTCTCAACTGACGCTGCTGCATGGCTCTGCGATAGGCGAGCACTCTAGCAGTAATATTTGAAATTTAGGACTTTCTCTTTCAAATGTTATGTAGATTATTCATATACCATGTATAGTTCAGGAAATATGTACAAAATTGAGTCCATCTTTTTAAATCACCCCGTTTAACAAACGTTTGCGGATTTCTTTGAAACCGTAGCCAATTTTGAGTTTTCATTGTCATATTCGTGCTCAGCGCCTCGAAATTAATAAGAGATGGCTACTGTTACATCAGAAGCATAACGTCAGTAAAAATTTATTGTCCAGTGTTATAGAAGCAGACCTAAACACAGGCGTAGAAACATTAGCATTTGAATAACAGATGGAAAAATTTGTACCGTACAGTACCACGGCTTCATGAATGGCGCACCGGCCCATTCATGGAGCCCTGTGGTGGTCCATCGATAGCAACTCCACCATTTTTTGTTGTCGAAGCTTCAAATGTTCCATGGAAACTGCTAACTGAGAAAAAGGTACAGTAAATTATACAGTACAGAGCACACCCTTACCTCGTATTTAGAAAAAGACAGTCCTTACTTACTATAATGATGAATAAATGTTGAAGCATACGTCCAAAATAAGAACACAAAGGTCGAAAATTTTTGTAGCCATTTTTCTCAGTGGCGTTTTCACGTACCAGACACAACAACCTGAACAAGATGCCACGTCAGCAGTTGCTACTCCCACAACTCTGAACGTGCCTGTGCTGTCAACAGTATTTGAAATACCGAGGTGGCCCATCCATTGCTACGGTCCGACGTTGGTAACCTTTATGCGCGCGCGCGCGTGTGTGTGTGTGTGTGTGTGTGTAGAGTATACTATAAAAATTGGGAGCCGTACTTGTCAGAAGCAGCGCAAAGTCGCACATTGGCGTTTTAAATTACTGTTACAGGTAAAATAAAGTATCTGTGTTTAAGATAATGTACTTCTAAGATAACATTTACTGTTTCCAAAACAGTAAATGCCACGTAATAGTACTGAAATTTGTAATAAAACTTGATGCTATTCTACTCTTATTTAACCCACAAACGCACAACATATTTGATGTTGACACTTTTTCTCACTGTTACACTCCTACATGTTTCGATGCGTAAGCATCATCATCATCATCATCATCATTATCATCATCATCATCAGAGAATCTCTTTGCTTACTAAAGTTACTAAAACTATTAAGACAAAATCGACTGTTATATACGGAAGTCACAATAAGGTTAAAAGTTTAAAACTTCACGTAGTACAATACAACAAGGCGGATATAATTCTTAAGGTTCATATAAATTACTATCAGTGCTCAATAAATGCTAATCGTATGTAGTGGCTTTATGTACAAACATCAGTGTCTGGCTCATGGTAACACAATTTCAAAACTTGATTCTAGGCATAATTTTTAAATTGAAGCTGCTATTTGTATCACATTTTGTGATTTGTACAGTACATATGCAGCACGGAAACCTATCCATAAGACTGTCTGTGGCTGGTCGCTTGCTAAAAACGGGTTTGGACACTTCCAACTTAAGTGGAGAAAGTGTTACATCCACACAGTTGATCCTGTGCTTAATTAAGTACCACATTAATGTGACATAAATAAGGGGGGGGGGTGAATATATAAATCCATGAATATTGTACCTCTGCACTGGATAGAGGGGAGGGATAATCTCTATGGGCCGGCCGCTTTACGTTGCAACCCTGCACTAAAAGGGGTAAAATTATATTTTTCTATATTGTAATCTACAAATTAGACAAGAAATACAAATTAATGTGTAAAAACTTACGTTGAGGCACAGCAATAATGAGAAGGCAGAAGACTGCTGCAAGCATCTGCGAAGAGAAAAGAGTCGCTTTCCTCCCGAACCTCCCCATCAGATATATACAAAGTGACATTCCAGGCAGTTCAATCAAACCTGATGAAGACACAAGAAACTTTCTTCAGACACTGACACATACGCAATATCATTACGTCGCATTCTATCGCCTTAAAATCCCCATGTTTCCCTTGCAAGTTCTCTGATGATCTGCTAAATTATAGCAAATGGTTAAAGGCACTGCCGCAAATTTTCACGTGCTTCCACTGCAATTACTGTGATTAGGACTCGATATCTGCTTCAGAAGGCAGCAGCTAAATCTACACTTGAGGCAGGCGTGGCTGATTTCCTTTCACAGTGTATTATTTTGCTTTTTGTCTGCGGATGTTCCGAACATCTAGGCTGCTGAGTTCGTTGTTAGCTGAATGAATGGGATTATGGAGTATTGACGGAATAGTGTTTGGTAAATTTTTCTCATTATAGCATAATAAGGTCGTTAGTCTCTCATAACGAAATGTTCTGCAGGCAGAATGTCGCAAAATTACTATTTGTTCTCAAGGTAAATAACGTGAAGAAAAAAGTGGATTCAGGAGAGGACAATCCTTCAGTGATATATTTCACATTACTTTCTTTTTTAAAACAAAGTGTGCTTGTTATATAATCATGCTGTGTGTGTGTGAGTGTGTGTGTGTGTGCGCGCGCGCGTGTGTGTGTGTGCGTGTTCCTGCATTAGCGAGGGCGTGTTTATGAATCTGTTGGTAATTTATGTGAAAACTGGTTTAAACTGTGTCTTTGGAGGCCTCCCCAAATCTCAGGTCTTTAGTTTCCTAGAATCAGCAATAATGAAATGGTGGAATGGCAAATTATGCAAATGGGAGCTACAACAGCCACATTTAATTTAGGACTCTCAAACGGTGTGTAACGAATCTTAGAAAAGTATTCTATTTGGAGTATCTTTGTAGAATGCACGATAGCGAAATTGTAGGCATAAAAATTTATCTTCGACTTTCGTTTTATTGCCATTTGAGTCAGGAGAATGACGTTTAGCGTGCACATGGGTGGTGAACAGAGGTAACACGTACATACAGCACATACACAAATACATAATACATACATACATACGTACACACATACACACATACATACATACATGCATGCATACATACACACACATACATACATACAAACATACCTACGTACCTACGTACGTACATACATACATACACACCCACACACATACATACATACGTAAACACACATACATACATATACATGCACACACATACGTACGTACGTATGTATGTATGTATGTACAGATAGACAGACAGAAGGAGAAAAAATAGCGGACAGACTGAAAAGCTGATAAAAAGTATGATTTTGGCCGGAGCAGCCTTCAAGTTTCTCAGTCCGTAAAGATAAGGAAAAAGATTCAGAAGGCCTGTTAATTAACTGCATTTGCTACAGCTAGCATCGCAAGAACAGTTAACCTGAAATGGCGACGTTGATGAAGATGTTGCCGCCAACCTGACCCATGTACTGCGCAAGTCCGTAGAAGCAGAGTCCGCATACGATCCAGTTAAAGTACATGCACAGCGTCTTGAGACGCATGTTGGGGGTCCTGAACAAATCCAGGACGTTCGGCTTCTTTGAAACTTCTACCTGCTTAATCTTTTCCTGTAAAGCACACAGACAGTGCAGTGAGCAACGCTTGACAACAACGGAAATGTGTTCGAGTTTGCAGCGCGCAGTACTTCCAAACACATTCGTAATACTGTGTTATCCTCACAGGTTTTGGTGTTATTTTAATTGTGTACCGCTGCATTTAAAGTCTCTTTGTATTCACATTCTCGAATGTTTAATCTCACTGTTTCAATAAACTATATACATACAATGTTATGTCTAGTTTGAATTTCTTTTTCAACAATCTCTTTATCGTACGATAATCTTCTGGGTTATTACACTGGGTAAGATAATAGGTTTGTTTCAATGTGTCGGAAAAAGGACCCTCCCACCTGGTGTAATAATCCTGACACAATCACTTAGCAATGCATGCCTTGAAACCCTGAAACATTAAATCTTTTAATTTGCGTTATATCTGATAGACAATGTTGTCGTCATCCATACGGCGCAGTGTTTAAAGCCTTATAAGCTTATATATTTACTTTCCACTACCATATTTTCAATAATACTTAAATCTAGTAGATAATCATATATTTTGTTATGTCAAACCCTTAACTGTGTGTTCTCACCAACAACAGGAAAAAGACAAATGAACAGCCCAATATGTTTTGTCGCGCTGCAGCAACGAATGAATCGGTGTGTGTCTCTTCACCTCACCGAGAGTCAGAAATGATTTTCCATTTTATTCAATCAGTCATTCATCATTTCAAAGAAAAACATTTCAAGTACATGATGGTAATTATATTTGTAACCTGTTTCATAATGTCTTCTAGTTTGTTGGCCGAAATTTTGAAGATTATATTATAATGAGATTAGTATATAGATGCAAGATTTGTCCCCTACAGTTGGGGAGGAAAACAGACTTAGGATATTATTTGAGCCTAAGGAGAATGAGATAATATGCAATGGAGGAGACTACATAATGAGAAACTTCATGATCTGTATTACTCACCGGATATTATTTGGTTAGTTAAATTAAGAAAGATTAGATGAGAGGGACATGAAGCACGTATGGAGAGAAGAGGTGCATATTGGATTTTGGTGGGGAAACCTGGACGAAAGGGACAACCTGGAAGACATAGGAGTAGATAGATTAAAAGATAATATAAAAATGGATCCCGAAGAGATAAAATGGGATTCTTGGATTGGATTACCTTAGGATAGGGAGAGGTCGGGGGGGGGGGCTGTTCGAAGCGGTAATGAAATTTCGGGTTTCATAAAATTCTGGGAAATTCTTTACTAGCTGAGGAACTATAAGCTTCTCGGGAAGGACTCTGCCGCGGAGAGTTGGGTACTTATGTTTAGTTATTATGTGCAATATTTTTGCACGATTCGACGTTTATCGTAAAACTGAACAATTCTATCTGTTCTTCATATCAAGTATGCATTACTTCGTATCATACAAACCAAAATCCAACAGGAAATTCGCCCAACGGCGTTTAGTGAAGATTCCTTTGCTGCAGTAAGACCAATTTAATTTATCCAAGCTGTAGTTCCGGTATACGTTATTTGTCCATATTTAGTTCCAAGCGCAGATTCATTTCTGTTTGTACCCTGAATGTTTGTACGTGTTATGAAGTCTAACGGACTAATCAATGATTATGCATGTTCTCCTAGAATAACCGTTTACTTCTGCAAGGTGGATAAACAGACATCTCTATCTAATTTGTTCATTATGAATTAGGGTTGTGTTTTATTACCATTCTAAGGAATATATATATATATATATTGTTCAATAATTTATTATAAAAGAATGGCTCCTAAAGCAAACAAAAAATCTTCTTCATTCTTTCAACGTTCATTTGGCTTGTTAAATAAAATCAACATCATTTCTTTAATGTGTTCTGCCTATCCCAATTTGTAGATCTGCATTGTTTACAGTTCGTTGCTGAACATGTTATTTATCGCGTGAACATCGGGAAAAATTATTTTGTTTTCTGTCAGGTAAAGTCGTGGCGAAATGAGCCTAAATATGTTCAAAATTTCTTGAATTAATGTGGGTAGTGAAACGAAATACATGAGTGAAAATTGCACGCGATAGATTTGAGTATTCTTACATAGCAAACGTCGCAGGCAACATCAAGTTTTATCAGAATATGTCGTAAGAATCGAACGATATATGTAGCACTTGATGTCGAATAATGTTGTCTCAAGTATTAGTGAAGTGAATGCGTCGTATACAAAACTGTGCCGCTAGTAAGTTATGCAAATGTGAAACACAGACTTAACAGTGTCTTGAAATAAGTAACTTTATTAAATTTAAACTTAATTCCTTAACTTCAGTAAGCGTCAGTCCTACCTGGAGAATCCTGGCCGACTCTACTTTCTGTGCTATACCCTCAGTGTCCAACTTGTTGCGCCTGGCGGCCTTCTCCAATATACTGATCGCTTCTTCACCTCTACCAACTGCTAGCAACCATCGTGGCGATTCAGGAAGAACCCTAAAACAAAGGGATCATTAAGGTATCTGATGAAATGTTTAACCGTTTGTCCATATTTATGAACGAGGCACATGCAAGTGTCACAAAATTAGCAAGATGGGATTGATTCGATGTTCACCCTTTAAAAATAACTGTTTAATTTATCATCGCAGCATTTCTCACACCGAACATACTACACCAACTGGAAGAAACCACATCGAAAATGTCTTCTAAATGTTGTTATTTGGATAGTTTGGTAAGCAAACCCTGGAATATTGCCCGGGATGTATTGCACCGCTCTTCTGCTCACCAACAATATGAAATAAAGATGGCCGAAGGTAGTGAGATGGCCAGTTGGAATGTGTGCCAATCCCGGGCGTAATAGGCGATTGCTGCCAGGGTGGTGTGGCCCAAACTGAACGGAATGTGGTTGAATACGGATAAGGCCATTCTCCACCAGCCCCCGAGGATCTCCATGCCTGCAATTAGAAATGATACTGGCATTTACTGGAGTGATAACGTCACGTGAAAAGTATGTAGGGCACAGTCACACCATAAAGAAGCTAACAAGTCCTGAGATAATATAGAGAATTTCAAATATTAGGTAACCACAACAACAACTAAGTTACTTGAAAGAAGAAACAAAGATCAGATTAAATTCAGGCAGTGGTTGCTACCATTCAGCCTAGTATCTTTTGCTTTCAGGTTTGCTGTCTAAAACATAAAGATTAAAGTTTATTCCGGGCCGTAGTTTTGCCTAATTATTATATAGGGATGAAATGCGGTCCTTCACTTTAAAGTAAGAATATAAGCTGAGGCTGTTATACAAGTAACAAGACGCTGAAAACAGAAGCATAATGAAAAGCTTCATGATTGGTATTCCTCGTCAGATATTATTAACACGTTGAAGTGAAGGAGGATAAGACAGGCGGAGCATGTGGCACGTATGAGGACAACAGAAATATGTTCAGGGTTACGTTCAGGGTTTTGGCAGGAAAATCTGAAGGAAAGAGGACGCCTGGAAAAAGCTGAGCCTAGATGCGAGGCTTATATTAAAATAAGTTTTAAAGAAGTAACTAGAAGGCTATGAAATGGGTTAATGTGGCTCGGGAGAGGAACAAGAAGCTGGCTGCTGTGAAAATGGTAATCAAACTTCGTATAGTACTGAAACTTCATACAGTGTGGAATGTCCTCCGTTAGCGGTTCTTATCAAGAAGGACTCTGCTCCATGAAGTTAGTATGTTCGAGGGCTAATATAACAAAATGAAGGCACAGAACTATTTTTAATATTCTCCAGACTTGTTGCTTTTTGCTTCTGTGATGCTTATTTATTGCACATGTATAAAAAGCTCTGCTGCAAAACTGATCAGACTTGTTATCAATCATCTTTAAGAGACAAATTTTTTCTACCATTTAACTGCACATTTACATCTGCGAAGAATATTGTTTGACATTTTTATTTTATGTTATTTAAGTGCTTTTTTCATTGGGCCATTTTTGAAGAAAAACGCTAAATTCTACTTTCGCTTTACGTACCGTATGTGTTAAAGCTAGGTATTTAGGAGCAAGACTTATGTTTACCCAACAAAACTTAGGGGCAGAGCTAGGGCTAACTCCAGTTTGAATAGAAACGTTTCGCGTAGTTCTGGAGATAGAAAATTAGAAACTGAACCTGTCTGCTCGTTATGTATATTGTGCAAATAATGAGTGCAAATAAACGAGAAAGTCGAAAATGAAAGTAGTTGTGTTCCTTTGGCTCTATATCTAAAAGAGTGTAGTGGGGGAATAAGTTGCAAATATTTTCCTTGTGGCACACTGGGGTTTACTTCCTAGGCCCAATACTGCAGTCAAAACTCATTTGTCTGCTTCGTTACTATGACTGGGTGCAGTAACTGTAGTACAGTTCTGAACAGGCTGATAATTATGTGTGAGTCACTGCTAGTGTTGAAGTTCTCAGGTTCCTTGCCAGTGATCTGTTGTATTCGCAGGAGACGTTGCATGATGAACAGCTGCAGATAATTTAAGGTTATCTGAGAGTGGCTGATGCTTTACGTCACGCTTACGTTGGAGATACTGATTTCGAAAGATATGTTTATTGTAAATCGACGCGACGTTTCGTGAATTGGTTCTACTCCCGTGTTTACGTAATCGGTTATCACTCTATTCTCCGACTCTGCTCTTTGCATTACGGTTTTGAGACTGGCAGAACATCCAGCCCTCGTGGAATGAATTAGTAATGTATACAAAGGTCTAGTCGGAAGAACTGAAGGGAACTGACTACTTAGAAAACGTAGGTGTTGGTGGGAGAATAATATTAAAATGATACGTGTTACAGAAAGCTATGAGCATTTTAACCGGATTTAACTGGTTCAGGATAAGGTCTAGTGGCGGGCTGTTGTGAACACGGCGACGAACCTTCGGGTATTGTAAGGGACTGCGTATTTTCTTTCGTAGTTCAGCAACTGTCAGCTTCTAAAAAAAACTCTGCTCCACGGTGTTGGTATGGCTAGTAAGAAATAGGTTTTGGTTCTCGCAATAAAAGTTGGGGAACCATAATCAGAAAGCTCAAAACACACGTCATTGTAAGTGATGACTAACCGTAAAAGACATTAATAAGCCCGGAATTCAAAACTTTAAATGTACTCTAATGTGTAGAGTGTAACATGATATTTGGGCAACCTTCAAGTCCGACGTACAATGTAAGACATGTTTTTATTTACATACTCTTTCTAGTCTAAATGAACACAAAGTACTGGAATTAAACATTCTTAGCTTAACAATTCCAAAATAAAAGAACGTAATAATTCAGGGTTAATAACCGTCGAAGAAGCAATATAAATCAGCACAACATTTTGCTATAAAAGCAGAACGTCTGACGCTGAAATAGCCTTGATACATTGCGTGTAATCCATCAGAGCGTTTAAACAACAATACATAGTGAACATTTGCAGAAACTGGATACTTACATAATTAAGAGACTGAAATTTTAAAAATAATAACTATAATGGATGGAAGTTAGGCTTAATGTATTGTAACTGTTCTTACAAAATGCTACACTAATGACCATAATAATGCTATTGTAAAATTATACATGTCAATGTTGATACCTGAACAATGAAAATGAACCTGGAACTATAGAAGCCTCATTTCTAAGCTCTTCAGCTTCCTGTTTCTTGCTCCTCTCTGAATCTAAATGTTCTCCTGAACATCCTGTTCCCATATTTACTGCACATGTTATTTCTTTTAATACGAGGGTAAATTTTAAATCAGTACATAGCAACAGATAAAATTATATTCATGTACATTTTCAACTTTACGCTTTTTCATTATATCCACAAACAACAGCCACACCCGCACCAGTCAATCCCTTAACAGGATTGGACTACTGATTGTCTTGGTAACAGGTAGACCCAATAGAAGTAGGCCTAAGACAGGTTACTGCACCTATCCTAAAAACCTGTCCGGTGTGTCTTGTAATTAGGTGAATATCAAGGATGAATGACCGAAAAAAAGGCGACAAAGAAAGTAAGTAAATTAAAGCGTCTGTGATCGAATGAGGATACTTAACTAGTCGAGAAGAGATGAGAAATTTATGATGTGTGCTGCGCAAGAAGTCTTAGAATATGAAGCATTGGTGCCGCCAGTTTCCGGTAAACCGTTTTTTACCCCGACCTTAGAACCACCGGGACTCTTACTTTACTTTTATCTGTAAGTAACGGCTTTCATAGTCAGCAGGGTCTAAACCGGTGAAGATCTACGTCTGCAGTGGGGGATCTTCTGCCAATATCGAAAAGAAGTACAATACAAATTTTAGGAAGGAATTAAGAACGAAATAACCTCTCTTTAAATAAAATAGAAATTTAAATATGTCTGACACGTAGAATTGCTTGGTTAATGGTAATTGTCCATCGCCTCGCATTCTGAACAGAAAACAACTTTCACTGGACTAGATACCAGATCTTTATTTCGGAGTCCAAACAAGGGGTACTTCCCAACCATTTCATCTGAGCGAGTAACGAGGTAACACGTCCAGCTTCCGCAAAACAGACGACGCTGCAAAGCCCAGAAACGAAGTAATCATAAGTGGAAATTAATATTTGACTAATATTAAGCTTATTAAACAGCGTAATTAAATTTTTTTAGTTGTATCCTCTTTACTGTGTACCAGTCAGCTTTTCCGAGAAACAACTTTGATCTCTCCATAGCTTAGGTCAAACAATAATGGAATTACACGTTCAGTTTTGTCACTGTCATTGCACTTCCGGTCGGACGACACGGCACGAATGTCGTGTGTATTGTCATGAAAAGAGCTTGTTCCCATGTAACTCTACTTACAGATGACGAAACTTGTGATCATAGATCCACCAATAGCAGCTGCTGTAAGAAAGCGCAGTACCAGGAATCCTTCGAACCAGGGCATAAACGCGCATGCAGAACCAAACACTACCTGCATCATGCAGGCGACTACCAGAGGCAGTTTGCGGCCAAATCTGAAAAATTAAGTTCATCGTTAACTCTTTCGGAAAGCGGAAATCTTGCGGCCGGAGAAGCAAAATTGTAGAAACAATCAAAAAGAAAAACGCGATAAAAATAATAAAAATAAGAAATTCCTAATACTCGAATTATTAAATGTACAGTGTTCTTCCTTATGTGCTCATACTATATTCTAACTCTGGATATTACTAGATGTTTCAATCCACAAGCGATCAACAACAGGGAATAAGTATAAAGTGATATTTCACATAACTTATTGGGCTATTTTTGTGCATAACTAACTGGTGTGAAAGAGTCAAAGAGTAAAACGTAGACAGTTCTTTGTAGAATAGTTGTGTACGTAAGTGAAAAAAGATCTTGATGTACAGTAACTCTGGGGCAGCTTAACTTAACTTACTGAACGAAGCGTGACACAATACATTTTCCGCCGTCTATAGAATTCGAAGGCACAAAATTGTATTTATAAGATACTGCGGGTGAACCCTGTCGTAAGCCAGTTGAATCCAGTTCGCAGCATTGCATCGTAATACTTTAAGATCCATTTCAGCTCTTGTCTACACTTAAATCCTCGGGAATACTTTTCTTCTCAAACTTACTGACTAATTCTCTATGTATATCACATTTCCCCGTCAGTGACACACAAGTATTCCCAGTCCCTTACTTTCCCTGCGTTATGATCACCCTAACAATCAGTGTACTACGACTGGCGACGATCCTGTTGCTCAGGCTTAAGCATTCAGTGCCTCATGTGACAAGCGCGATTTACACTTACCTGTCGGCCAGCATGCCGAACACAACGTTCCCGACGAGAATGCCGAACATCAGCACTGTCTGCGCAACGTTAGCAAGCTGCTTCCTCTCACAAACTAGGTCCCACTGCAACAGTAAAGTTACGGGGTGGCCGGAGGTGAGAAGAAAGTTTAACACTGCGACCCAGCTAACCCCGCTATGAGTATACTCTGTCACCTCACATTTGACACCAAGCTCTATGGCCTTTAAAAAATATATATATATATATATATATGTGTGTGTGTGTATGTATGTATGTGTTATGTGAGTGTGGGTGTGGGTGCCATCACTCTAAATTTCTGCCCACACGAAGGATTTGCTCCGTCAAGACTTTTGGGATAATGTTTCTTGAGCTTCCTGCAGATAAATCAAGTTGTTGAATATTTGCACCAAAGGAAGAGGGTTTGGCAAGTGTTACGTAAGAAAGGGCTTCAAGTAATATTTTAGAGTAATAATAATCAGTCAGGGAGACGTAAGACAGGAAAGGTAAAAACACAGACATAACTTCAGTCAGTTTTAAAGGAGTTAATCCCGTTATATCGTGACATATCAGTATTTACTAAACGTGTTGGCGTCGAACACAACTACAGGCAATGAATACCAGTTATGTCCGCCGGGATTACGTTATTAACACTGAAAAAGACTTCATTCTCTACGAATGATAGAATGAGACTAGTATGGGAAGATGTAGTTAGATACTTAGGACATCGTTAAAACATGCCTTCCAAAAGTAGAGTACGTTTTATTGTTATTATCGTCGTGTATTTTATATAAAAAACTTTGTCGTTAAGCAAACACATACACTGTATCGGGGAATAAACCCTAAAGTCTAGAGTTTTTGCTTTAATTGCTAATTCTGTAAAACAGTGTTTGATTCAACCGTCTCAGAACAGGGTCAAGTTGCGTGATTTTGTGAGCAGTGTGATGATTACTCGGGTGTCACAGAAGGCGGGCAGGTTCTGACTTAAGAAAACAGCTATTAGCTTCTCAGGAAACAGTCTATTCCAAGTAGTTAGGATCATTTTATTTATCGCAAAAGAACCTACCTTCAAAGAGTGAACTTAATGCAATCGGAATATTCATAAGCTTGTCCACGACAAATAGATATTCCCAGGAAGGCTGTAATTTTCATAAACAGCCCCTGTCAAGAATGTAAATTGTTTGCATCCTATATGAGACGATAACAGTTTTGTTGTTAACAGTTGATCGATTTTTTGTTCCATCCGCATTTTAAATTTACTAGTGGGTCTCAAATCCGAGAACTGATACAGGAGTAATTCCGAAGAGTGTTTCCTAACACTAAGTCTAAGCCCTTCTGAACTCCATGGATGGAGTAAATCTTATAAATTGCGAGATATGAAATAGAATATTACTGAATACAACGACGAAGAATAAATGTGACATTTACTGTGGTGATGAGAGAACCTCGAAAGATTGTTCATTCGTAATACATCGTAAATTGCTAAGTTTTTAAGGCGAGGATTCATTTACACGGCCGAATTCCAAGCCATATTACATCTGCCCTGCATAGCTCTCTGGAATCGATTTCCTCCACCCATCAGCAATCTGAGGACAAACCGTGCTGTGATGACAAGAGACTGGTGTAACGCTGTGTAGGCTACATTTAGATTCCTCGATTATTTAATATTACTTCGTGAAGTAAATGAAATGATGTAAGTTATGCAGTATGAGCGCCTATATATACCTAACTTAGGAGTTAATGAATAAAAAGAATTTTATGTTTTGTTGACCGTCCATCTCGATATAATCGTGTACAGAAAATCCAACTTGATGCACAACTTATTCTTAGCACATTGTCCCTGTACAACAGACAGTCTTCTAAAATGAATAATA
>Ga0136643_10007626_pt1 | contig 15678 bp, 17 predicted proteins | sample TergutLab28metaG_FD_96883 | JGI IMG/M metagenome (GOLD analysis project Ga0136643, IMG submission 96883) | Labiotermes labralis P1 segment gut microbial communities from Petit-Saut dam, French Guiana - Lab288 P1 (version 3) (version 3) | ecosystem: Host-associated > Arthropoda: Insects >... | reverse complement strand
TTGACGACAACTCGCGTTTCCATGTTGTTGAAATCGCGCTCGTCGCCTGACATGCTTCCTTTCAGCCTCTGTAACAAGAAAAGACTTGCAATTCGTCACATGAACAGACCCCTCTTTCCAGCGACACTGTCGATTCCGTCCTACGACATAGGGAAGTAGGTCGGGCTAGGGACTTATACAAGTAAGCACCCCCTCGTACATGTGCCTCGGACCTGGACTGATCCTTTGGTATGACCTAAACAATGGAAAAGTGGCATGACATTTATTACATGGAATGTAAGAGGCGTGTAAACCTGTGGTTCGCGTAACAACAGTAGCCAGGGAATTAGTAAGATATAAATTAGATTTAGTGGGTGTGCAGGAGGTAAGGTGGGACAAGGGGGGGGGGGCCCTGTAAGAGCAGAGGATTATTTTTTTCTATGCAAGAGGAGACGACAATTGCCAATTGGGAACAGGGTTTTTTTTTACACCACAGATTAGGATCTGCACTTAAGAGAGTAGAGTATGTTACTAGTACGGTGCAGTATATTGTTCTGAGAGGTCACTGGCATAATATCATTGTTTTTAATGTGCGTGCACCAATTGAGAATAATAACGATGATTCGAAAGACAGTTTTTATGAGGAATTAGAACAGATTTTCAATCTTTTTCCAAAGTATCGTATGAAAATTCAGTTAGGATATTGTAATGAAAAATTGGAGAGAGAGGATATTTTCAAACCGACAATTGGTATGAGAGTCGACATCAGGATAGTAATGATAATGGTGTTAGGAGAGTAAACTTTGCCACACTAAAAAATCTGTGGTTGTAACAGCACAGTGTTCCCATACCGAACATTCATAATTACACCTGGTTCTCTTCTGTTGGGAAGAATGACAATCAGACTGATCACATATTATTAGATAGGCGATGGTATTTGAGTATACACGATATACGGTCTTTCAGGGGAGTTACTGTGATGCCGACCACCATTCGGTGGTTGCAGATGTTAGGACAACATTGACAGTAAGTAAACAAGCAGAAGTTTTATATGGAAAGCTGAATGAGGTGGAGGTTAGGAAATACTATCAGATTAAGATTTCAAATAGATGTTCAGCTTTGGAGAACTTAAATGATAGCGAGAACATAAATAGGGCCTGGGAAAACATTAAAGGGAATATCATAACTTCAGCTAAAAAGAGTGATGTATGTACGAATTGAAACAGCATAAACCATGGTTTGATGAAGGATGTTTACGACTTTTAGATCAATGGAAGGGGGCTTAAGGGCAGTGGTTACAAGATCCAAATAAAGGATAACGTTCATCCACACACTTCCAGACGTGAAGCTGGTAAACATTTCAGGGAAAAAGGAAGGAATATCTGAATACTAATGTTGACGAGCTGGAAGCTAACACTAATATCGAAAATATCAGAGACTTTTGGAGGGGTTTCAGTGAATTTAAGAAGGGTAACCAGCCTAGAACTAATATGATGGGAAGCTGGATTTGATGACACACACACACACACACAGTAGTTTGGATAGGTGGAGGGACCATTTCTCTCAGCTGTTGAATGTGCATGGGGTTAATGAGGTTAAGCAGACAAATACGCACAGTAGAACCACTAGTGCATCAGCCGAGTGCCTTTTGCGTTTAAGATGGGTATTCTGAAGCAAAAAAGACACAAATCACCTAATATTGATCAAATCCCATCAGAATTGATGGAAGTGGAGGGTAAAACAATTAGCTCTGAAATCCATAAACATTAATTATATTTAGAATAAAGAGGAGTGTAAGGAGTCGATCATTGTACCTATTTATAAGAAGGGTGATAAAACAGGTTATATTAATTACAGAGGCATATCACTTTTGTCAACTACGTACAAAATTTAATCCACCATCCTCCATATGCAGAGGAAATTATTGGGGATCCTCAGTCTGGATTTCGGCGCGTCAGGTCCACTACTTATCATATATTGTGTATTTGTCAAATACTTGAAAGGGAATGGGAATATATTGAAGGAGTTCAACAGCTATTTTTAGACTTCAAGGAAGCTTATGATTCAGTTCGGAGGGACTTCTTGTGTAATATTTTTCACTCAGTTTTTGTTTTCATGAGAATTTAAAGTGAATAAAAATGTGTGTGAAAGAAACATATAGTAGTGTCCCGGTAGGCAAACATTTGTCTGAAACCTTTCATATTAGGAACGGTGTGAAGCAAGTTAGATGTTTTATCGCCATTTCTTTTCAACTTTGATTTTGGGTAGGCCATTAGGGTGTTCAAGTAAACCAGGATGGCTTAAAATTTTATGAAATACGACAGCTTTTGGTTGATGCTGATGATGTTAATATATTGGGTTGTAGCGTACATACTATGAAGTGAAGCACAGAAGCTTTAGTCTTTGCTAGTAAGGAGACTAGACTAGAAATAAATGCTGATAAAACTAAGTTCACCGTCATTTCTCGAGATTAGAATGCGGGACGAAATCAGGATATAAAGGTTGATACTAGTACCTTTGAAAGAGTGGAAGTGTTCGTATATTTGGGAACAACCTTAACGATTGCAAATTCTCTTCAGGAAGAAGTTAAACAGCAGATTGTAGTCATGGAATGCTTGCTATCATTCGGTGCAGAATATTTTGTTTTCCATTTTTCTATCCAAAGATATAAAAATCAGTGCATGTAGAGCTATAATTTTGCCTTTTGTTGTGTGTGCGTGTGAAACTTGGCCGCTCACTTTGAGGGAGGAACGTAGGCTGAGGGTGTTTGAGAATAGGGGGTGTTGAGAGTATTTGGGCCTAAGAGGGACAAGGTAATTGGGGAGTGGAGAAAGCTACATAATGAGGAGCTTAATGTTCTGTAGCCTACTCCTCATCAAATATTCGGGTTGTCAAAGCGAGAAGAATGATATTCGCGGGCAATGTAGCACGAATGGAGGAAGGATTTTTGGTGGTAAACCCTTAGGGAAAAATACCACTTGGTGTCGATGGATGAATAATATTAAGATTGATCTTCAGGAAGTGGAATGTAGGAGCATCGACTGGATTGATACGGCTCAGGATAGGGACAGGTGGCGTGCACTTGCAAACGCAGTAATGAAGCTTCAGGTTCAGTAAAATGCGGGTAATTTCTTGACTATCTGAGAACCGGTTAGCTTCTCAAGAAGGACTCTGCTCCATCTTGTAAGTAATAGAGTAAGTATTCCCGCTAAGAAATTTTGGCGCGCATTTAAAAATACTATTTCAATGTTTTTGCGCCTTTTTGAATTCGCGTAACTCTGGAATTGTGTAAGGAGCCGGGCAGTACCCGCAGACTCTAAATTAACTGACCAGCTTTCTCGAAATTTTTAAAGTGTGTATCCTCATACAGTAAACAGTAATGTTAAGTGGCAAAGTAGATTCCTGTTGAAAGAAACGTTTCTATCATCGATTATTATAAGAAAATACAAGGAAATACTTTCGGGGTATCGTAGTGTTGTAACTGCAGTGCGATTAGCTTCTCAACGGTACATTTATATCTGGAACAATATGAAGAACTGTCAAGTAAGAAAAAGACCAGTAAATTTTTCTTTCGTTTTCGTGAATAATGCTGGGGCGTAGTTAAGAGTGCAGGGGTGGTGCTGCTACCGGGTAGTGGGATATGTTTACTGACCTCTGTGAAATACCGAAATTAAGACTGCATGGGGCTGTACATCCACTTCATGGCGTCGTGCTCATGGACATTGACAACTTCATGATAACCAATCATGATATTTTGTGTATTTGGCATACTGAAGTATGTTTAACCTCCGTGGATAACAACATATGTACAGTTTCTTCTCAACGGCCGTCATTTGGTTCAGCAACATCCGACGCTAATTAAAAATAGCTCCCCACCCCATTCTCCACGTTTTATTACAGAAACTAAACTCTTCTGGTGCTAGGGAATTGTGTTTGGACGAACTTTGATGGTATGAATGTTGCATTCTTCATGTTGAAGTAGTTGTGGCTGATGACGTCACAGAGTGGCGCATCATCACCGTGATCAATACGAAGTACTGTGTGTTATTCGATTCAGTCTTCTGTGGGACCATACTGCTACCGTATTTTGATGCCAATTATTGCAGTTATACACAATACTAAGCCTCTGTTTTTAGTAATCCACATGCACCGTTGCAGGTTACGGCTTGAAATTGCTCCTTGGCTTCGAAAACGCGGAAGAAATAAGTCCAGTTAATGAACAGGCGTATTACAAACTGAGGTGGCTCATTTTTAGATTGCTTAGCAGTTGGTATGACGGGTTGAACGTTGTCTTATAACCATGCTAATTGAATTTCGGTTTTGAGTATGACAGTGGGAAACCACGAAAGAAAGAGTTAAGTGCTGAAAGTGGATGGATAATGTCGCCTGGCCTGCTGATAAATTCCACAGAAAGCAAAAGGATATGGCGATGCGTCGCTAATGACTGGCTTCCCAGTGTTTCGACGGAATGTAATGCCTCAGGGTCTAAGAGTTACGAGATGAACACAGTACGTTATTTGTATTACGGAAGTTACGGAAGAACGGAATCATCGACCATACTGTTCGGAAATCCCAAAAATCGATTGTAAACTCTGTAAATATGACGTAGGAACGATAGTAAAAAAGTCGGGAGTGGCATGGGGATTATGTAATGAAATTATTACATATTAAATTCGCGAAATTATATGTGTAATATTTTATGTTCCCATGCACAGATCAAGAACAAAAGGATCAGAGTATGCAAAAATGATTGTACGTGTATGTGTTAGTGCATGTGCGTCGATGTGTGGCCTGATGTAAAAAGGTTGTGGAGGAGCATGATTATGTGCACGAACAGTGAGCAGCGGAGGGTGTTTAGAGAGTCAAATGTGTCACAAGGGGATGGATAAATTACATCATGAGGAGCCTTATAATTTGCGCTGTTTAAGTAATGTTGAGATTAAGTGAAAAGCAAGGGATGGTTTGTATATTCAACTCGTTCGCGAGAAATTATGTTCCTGTCAGACTGTGGTAAACTACGAGAATGGAGACAGCTGGATGGGTTAGGCATAGATGAGATGATACGAAAGCGCATCTTGGAGAGACCGGTTATGAATACATGAACTGAACTGACTTATGGTAAGGTTCAGTCGTAGACTTTCATGAACGCGTATGTGAACCTCCTGAGTTTCATAACGAATTTACATTGTAGCTGAACACCTGTTAAGATAATTTAAGGTACATCTTATATCGTGGAGTTATTAGATATACCCTGACTACGAGTGTCACATTTAGTTCGAACCGAACTGTGGAAATAAACTGGCGTTTCTCCCACTGAGGAGCATGCCTCATCGGGTGGAGTCTTCTTGTTACCTTCCTTGTCCTGGATAATCTAGATTTTACTAACGAAAATTAAATTCCCGCACTTGGAAGGTTCTTTTAATACTCAAAATGCAGGTCGTTGTAGTCATATGTGTGAACGTGTCCACTGCTGGGCATAGGCCGGCGAATTCAGATTCGAAAAGTGATTCCCTGTACTGCCAGCGTGAGCAAATTTGGGCACCGCAGGAAAGCAGACATGTAGGCAAGCCATATTTGTGATTCAGATTTTATTTATTTAAAAATAATCACGTTTTCGCGTAATACCCCAATTATCAGAACACAGATCAAAATCCTACGTAACTGTACTCGCTTGAAGGGATGTTCTTGTAAGCTGATATTTTGTTTCATTTAGTAATCAGTACAGAAAATAGATCCATCCGTCTTGTTTAATTGCCGGGCTTCGGTGAGTACCGCGCTGCGTGTCATCAGTAGGAGGTGCCAGCTTCATTAGGAATTTGTTGAAACGTGAGAAGAGAGACATCATTAACACGTTCCTGATGGACCTGCACATGGTAGGAGCGTACCAGGTAAGATGGTTGTCTGAACAGACTCTGAAACCTCCGTGACAGCAATATGTGAAAGAGCAGATCGACTTCTTGGAGATTAAAATGAATCTGTGTAATATTTGGAGTTTAAGCTCGTACCGCATAGTAAACACGCTGCTCCTCGGTTATAATAAGACCATTCAGTTATTATGGTATGGGGGAAATAATAGCTGTTGATAGTGAAGTCCACATAAAACTCGTAAATGCCATCTATAACCATTACGAAGAATTGTTCAATATTAAACCTGCTGTGAGACTTGAAAAAAATCACTAGGTTTTAAAGCTGTAGTGCGCAAACCTTTTTAATCGCGGGACATTCAGGCACAAATGATTTGGCGTTTGCCACAAACGGTTCTTAGAACGTAATGTTAATGTACTGAAACGTCGTATTGTTTTTGTTTTATTAATATTTTTATTAGATTACACTGAACTGTGTAGCTTCTTGAAGAATTAATACTGATTCATTTATGTCTGTTCGTGATGGATCTTACGTTGCGGTGTTACTAATTAGAATATGAAGGAACTGAAGGCTCCATGCTCACTTAGGAAAGGGAGAGGGTACAAGTGGTTCCAGGGCCACAGGGTTTGTACCACTGTTGCAAGGGTTTAAATACGCTGGGATTGAATTCTTTGATTTTCATCTGTGTATCACGTCTGTACACATCTCCATACCATCTGTGGTGTCTGTCTAGGTACTTACGAACTTACTGTTGGGTGTGAAGAGGTCGGAACGAGAAGTCATATTTATTCCACCTGTTGATGAGGTAATGGATTGACCTGGCTTAAGACAGAAGTAGCGGTGTGCCACGAACACGATAACGAACTATAAGGTTCCATATAATGCGGTGAATTTCTTAATTAGCTGCGGGACTGTTTGTTACCTTCTCAAGAACTCTGCTCCATAGAGCTGTGTACTTGGCATCTGGTTATTCGGGTGTTTGTCACGGAATTACCGTAAATAGACATGATTATGTTGCAGAAATGAAGCGATAGGTCAACCGTTTAGTAGAGATTTCTGTTGTACATGTTGACGTTAACGTACACTTGGGTCATTTAGTATTGACTGTCGTATGGCAGTGCTTGATCTAATTATGGTGGAATTGCCCTGTGTGTAGAGCTACCACGCTTTAGATCCTGAGTGTTATGTTCCATATTCCTTACATTAATTAGACGCATAAAATGTATTGTAATGGGGTACGGCGGTCGTCCTAACCACCGACACCGATACCTAGAAAGGGTATTCGCTGCCGCCACTTTGGACATTACTATGACGTATTTCACTAAACAATATATTCTACGACACTACAACATATTACATAAATATACAACACCAAAGAAAGCACAATAACCCAATCAAAATCTAAGGCACAGTATAGGGCGCTTCTCCAACACAAAGATTACAATTTCCTATAAACGAATTTCCATAAGGAAAGTCTTATCACCCCATATAAAACGAAATGTAATCTGAATCATTTCTACACTTCCATTTGGTACAGAACAACTTCACCACGCTTACCTGACACAATACTTAGCAACAAAGCCCACATCTTATAAAGTTTGCTCATTCTCTGCTCCCCCAAGGTGTCTGTCGTTACCGAAGGTTCAACAAAGACTCGTCGCCTTACAAAATCACACCACGCTTCTAAGCCAAAGTCAGCATTTCCTGCATTCACCTAGCAACAGTTTTCTGCAGCTTCAAATATTTGCTGTTACTTCAACCATCCAGACTAAAACATGACCCATTAATCTGATTATATAATTCATTATATGTATCTGATATGCACCCTCTGTGCAACAAAAATCAAACCGCATAAAATTTTCTGCCCCGAAACGGAAGTCACGTGACGTACAGTTGCCATCATAATTCTAGTCGTTTTACTTTCCCCATATTTGTGCATCCATGTCGTTTCTGTGTCTTCCATTCATTACAATCAATCACGCCGTGTATATATTAACCGAAGACACCAATACATTTGCTTAATTTGAAGTTAAAATCTGAATTATAGGTCAGTAATTTTCACATGCTTACGGCTAGCTTAGCTCTGCTGCCAAGGATGGATGAGGCGATGGGGTGTTCCTACAAGTAGCAGGCATAGCCGAGCCCGATAAAGCGGGATAGCGATACTGTTCAGAAACGAGCTACGTTGGTAGCCTGAGGCGAATAAGAATAGCCAACCTACCGCCAGAGTCACCCGATCGCAGAATTCGAGACGTACTTACAAAGTACGGCGAAGTTAAATAACTGAAGAGGCGTGGTCGCGGGCATATCGATACTCTGTATCAAACGGCATAAGCATAGCGGTATTAAGCCTCAACCAACACAACCCATCACACATGACAATAGCAAGCAATAGGGTCGTCATATCGTATGAGGGACAGCCTCCAACCTGTTATGGATGTAACGGGACAGGTCGCCAATATCAGGACTTTCCAAGCCGCAAGAAAGTGAAACCTATGCCATACACAACGCCCACGACCTCGCGGGCTGACATGGTTATTCAAGGAACATCGAACATAGTCCCGAAATGGAGCAGCACCTCCGAAGACAACAAGGACACAGTGCAGGCGGACGAACAAACTGAGAACACGATATGGACACAGACGGCCCATGTAACATTACTGAAGATACGCGAACCGTACGCGAAATACAGGAGACCAAGACCATCCCACAATACGTCCCGAATAGAGTCGGACATCAGTGAAGAAGGAACAGAACGCCAACAAAACACAAACACCGGGACTACAAGGTAAGTGTAGATAGTGTGCTCCCACCCCAGATGATGAACTACCACCATTTAACCCAACTACCAGCCCAAAACGTAACAAAAAAGTAAGAATGGAGAGAGACATAACCTTACCCCGAGAGCGGACGCGCAGTAAAACGCGCAGCATAAAGCCACAGAGGCTATAAACCCTCCACGCGAACTCGAATCGCATTGACAAATGTCTCATATATACAAGGTGGCAACATTCAACACCAATGGGATAGCGTCAAGAACACTCCTTGGAACGCTCGAGGAATTTCTCTGGAAGCAGGACATTGACCTTGCGCTACTACAAGTAGTCACGAATCCACATATATTCCGCATACATAAATTAACAGACGGGCGGGTGACGGCTATACTTACGAAGGAAGGCCAAACCATCTCAGAAATTAAACGACTCCGCTCAGGAAGAGGAATAGCAGCGATGTTCAACAGAACATAGGTCGTCAACATATATGCCCCCTCAGGGGCTGAAAATAATCACGAGAGGTAAAGATTTTATAACAGTGACCTCATCTACTGTCGACCGCTTACGCTGAAATGATTTTAGCGGGCTATTTTAATTGCGTCCTCTCGAACTCAGACAATGCAGGTCAGAACAATTATATCACCTCTGGCAAACATCGTGTATGGATTCAGCCTCAAAGATGCATGGGATGCGACCATGTCACGAAACATCTATACCCCTTACACCCCAAGGGGGCGTCTAGAATAGACGGAATATGTCACTGAAAACGTACTATCGAAAGAACGAGGTGTGGAAACGGTGGCAGCCGCATTTACTGACCACCTAACAGTAACCCTACGAATAGAGATAGACATACCGTTGACATAACGAGGTAGAGGTTACTGGCGAATGAACGTATCACATCTAGGCGAGACAAATTTTCGGAGCACAATAAAGACGCATTCGGCGAGATGGCAAAAGCATAGAAAGTAATGCCCCAACAGTGTAATGTGGTGGGAGCAATACGTCAAGCGGTTGATCCGACACTTATTCGTTCATGAAGGAACGGAGCGTCGCCGGGACCGACTAGCAATGGAAAATTTCTATGACGCGATATATAACATCCTGTCAGATACGAACATCCAGGAATCGACATCAATAACGCTGAAGGAATTGAAGGTCAAAATACTGCGGCTACACCACATGGCGCAACAGCGAATATTCCTGGACACTGATGAACACGACAGGGTTGCTGACGAATAACCGTCACTATGCCACATCTTACAATTGAGAAAACGACAAGAAGCGAGGATGGTCTACAGAGTACATGATAGCCATGGAAACCCTCAGGCGGCATCAAGAGCCATACTACGCAATCCACGGAGTTCTTGCGGAGGAAATATGACTACATTCATTTGGACGAAAAGTGTCAGACGCATGGCAAACAAATTGAACAAGACGCTGCCACAAGCTGCGAATAACGTCTTAGATGCACCCATCACAGTGGACGAGCTACAACTCGCGGTAAGAAAGGGAAACCGCTCCAATCTCCTGGCAGTGATGGAATATGTCAAGAATTCTTTAAAGACACGTGGGAGACGGCGAAACACATGTTAGCAATCCTGAATGAAATGCACAGGGAAGGGACGATAATGGATTAACAGAAACATGGAATAATTGTATGCCTGCCTAAGACGTCTAGACCGAGTCGACCTGAGGACTACAGACCACCAACTTCATTAAATGCAGACATTAAACTGATGGCGCGGATAATATAAAAACCGATTATGACTCTGGTTATTAGACCTGTTGCGGTCAAGAGAGGCCATAGCTTATGCTGAAATAACAAACACAGCACTGTGCATTTTATCGCTGGACTTCAAGGAGGCCTTCGACATTTCCCATTCAGACCTGTTCACGATGCCCAGGAACTATTTATTCAGCGAGAGATTTCAACATCGTATCCAGAACATGTACGAAAGCGCAACTTCATCCGTGCAGATTAATGGATATATATATATCAAGTCCCATACCCATACGATGCTCGATACGCCAAGGGTGTCCACTGAGCATGCAATTATTCGCACTCTGTTTGAACCTCCTGCTTTGTATCCTCGAGGACAAACTAACAGGCATCCATATAAAGCGTTGCAGCAACAAGCCAGCCGTGGTCGCTTACGCCGACGATGTCACTATATTTGTAACATCACCAGATGACAAAAGAGCAATACAAGAGCAATACGCTGTTACGAAGCTGTGTCTTGAACGCGACTAAATATAGAGAAATCCAAGGCCATGGCGATAGGATCGTGGGACACTTCAACTGACATAATGGCCATTCCATACCGTACGGAAATGAGGATCCTAGGTGTCCGGATAAACGATACGGCCGCACAATCAGCAAACAACAGTTGGTCAACAGTGACAGGCAGAATACGCGCACAGGCTCGTGACGCGTATAGCAGGGAATTGTGCCTAGATCAAAGAATCCTGTATCTGAAAATCTTCCTATTAGCAAATGCATGGTACACTGCTCAGATCTTTCTACCCCCTGAAGACTGCATGCGACAATTAAACAGCGATTTCATTGTACCTTTGGCGTGGGGAGATCTTTAGAGTTCCGTTATCTACACCCCGAAGGCCGAAAGAGCAAGGGGACGGGACCTCATACACGTTGCTGCAAAGAACCGCGCCCTACTTGTATATCGCATGAGAATTCAAGGACAGAAATCTTTAACGATTACAGCTGAGTGGCTAAGAAAGTGGGACCTACTCAAGCCGATCAAAAACCCCACTCACAGGGCCGGGATACCGGCGAATATGGAGTATCTGCGCCTACTTGCAACGGACTGTGCATACATTGTACCACTGGGGCAAACGGAATCCATCAAAGCATTCAAAAGACGCATATACAACACGATGTACACCCTCCTAAGAGTGAAGACAGACCTTCACGACATGCGCATCACTCGTCTCTGGCCAGACACGGATTGGGCGACCGTATGGAGGAGCATACAGGCAGCCCCTGTACCCGGGACAACAAAAGCAATGTGGTACAGGGTCATTCATGGTATAATTATTACTATTGAAAGACTCCACACAATACGAATGGCCACTACAGATCGTTGCCGAAACTGCGACAAAATAGACACACTACAACACCGCCTCACTGAATGTGGAGACGGGACGATAGTATGGGGATGGACACGATACAGAATAGCAATTACACTAAGAACCGTCCCGAGGCGAATACCACTACTACTACGCCCGCAATTCAGAATGTGGCCACCAAAACGTCACCGGGCTGTGTTGTGGGTGCTGGCATACTTAGTGGTATATCGATCGCAGCAGAGACCAGCGATGACATTACATGAATACCTCCACTTTATACACCGGAGCAAAATGGAAGAAGCACCAGACACAGAACCGGACAGCACGCGTTGGCATATATCTCAGCACCATAGATCCTACTACGTAACTACACTAGTGAGTGGCTAGGCGTGATGTTTGTGTTGTAGTTTCCGCAAGCTGTACATGCAAATTATTTCAAACGAATACGAAATGTGAGTTACAGCTGTAACGAAAGCATGAACAGACCACTAAAATGTGATGCAAAGAATGTATGAACAGCACTCTTACATTCTGGTTTGTACAGTTCTAATTGGTTGTGATGTAACCGTTGTATTACAGTAATTTCGTTTAGTAAATAAAACTAAAAAAGTCCAAGCATCGCCATATATATATGCGTTTTGCATAGGTTTTATACTCACCAACACTCAAACTGTGAAATAACATCAATTATTTAATTGTGCGTTACAAAAATTATCTTTACTGCATTGGGAGGTCTAGAAATACGAGTGACGCAGATATTTCTCATATTCTTCCGTAATTCTTTTTCTTTGTTTACCGACATTCTCATTTAGAAGGTTTGTGATGAATTGGGACTTAAACAGGGCATGTGAATCTCGTTGGAGCTTGCGGGCTCTAGCGGGTCACGAGATCTGACGAACTTTTACTGGCTGCACTGATGACGGTGGTATGAAAACAAATTCGTATGTTGTAATAATAATAATAATAACAATAATAAACTCAAAGGCAATGAAGAGCTTGTGTTGGTTATTTTAAAGTGTATTGTGCTGCATTATCGAAATGATGGATGGACTGTGCTTAACTCCTATTTTAGGACTTGTAAGAATATTTATTTAAGAATGTTATTTTAAAAAGCCTACATTGCTTGATAAAAATTGTTGTATGATATTAGAACACTTTTACGTAAGGATTTCTAAATGTCGGGCTTCTTTCAATTTTCTCCCACCCGAAAACTGACCTGCCGGTAACAATATCGTCATTAACCCGTAGTTGAGGGTAGGCCAAATCCCTCTTCACCATAAATACTGTCATTCGCCGTTGTTCGCGTTGTGTCAACGCTGGTGTATGAAGTTGGGCCCTCGGGGTTACGGAATGAGCACGTGATAGAAATCTTAGGGTCTGCGCTCATAAGTTTGCCATCGGATATTTGGGCCGCCGAGTCCCGCGCAACCGACTGTCGTGGGGGATTAGTTACCATCCAGGTCATTATCGACACAACAGGTTTACATTCCTGTGTGTATATTAATCGCTTACAATAAAATGCAGTTACAAAAGAAAGAATAAAAACAAGCACAAGTAGTTCTGTAACAACAGCCACAATACTTATTACGATAATACGTTGTGTGCATTACGAGATCTCTCTAACACAACACAGAAAGAAACAAACTAATTAACCGGAAGCAGACAGCCTCCCCATCCAAAACTCCCACATCCCTGCATCATGGATGTGGCCGAAAACACTCGCTAGACAGACGGTCCGCTATGTCACGGAGAATAGAGATCAAAATAAAAACCAAAATCCCCAAACGAAACCAAACTAGCACACATATATGCCCTGACCGCCTGTCAGCCACGAAAAGAGGGAAAGCGAGCGCGAGAACGCGCTATCTTTTTCCGAACAGCTACTGAGACAACTCCAAACCGAATCAAATTCGCAGGCCCTCAAACTAACAACGAAACTCGTCTAACTCTTCCCTTTCTAGTAGCGACTGGTTGCCGAGCGGTGCCCAAATAAGGAAATAAACTGTTAGGGGTTTGTCAACACCAGGATTGTCCTTGGGCCGACGTATCGACAGGGTTGGCTTAAAGATAAAACTCTTCATTCCTTCTCATCACTATGGCTTACCATGACAGGTCTATTCGCGAACGCCTCATCTCTCTTACTGAGGAGGGAGGATTAAGTGCCAGCACTGAAGGTGAACTGTACGGTGTCCAGAAGTCTACTGCAAGAGCATGGCTACAGAAATTCCGGAGGGATTGACAAGTTGGAAGGCGCAGAGGAACAGGGTTATAGCGCGTATCCAGCCCAGCTGAGGATGCTGTGTTAGTAGCTGATGCTCAGAGAAACCCTTTCGTCAGTGCAAGGAATCTTAAAGCTGTTACTGGCTTTCCTGGGCAAAAAAAAAAAAAACTCTTATTTCGAGACTAAAGAAAGCAGGCCTCAGGGCACGACACGTTGCGGTGAAGGAGCGTCTCACTGACGAACGTAAACTATACCTTTATCGTTTGCTGAGAATACTGTAGATCGTAGATCGCAAGTGGGATAGAGTCATATTCTCTTATGACTCTTCATTTAACTCTGCAAATGATGGGCCTGTTTTTGTTTACAGACCTCGGGGAGAGTGTTACAACTCTCTGTATATGTCTACCTGCATACGCAATGGTCGTGTGTCTGTTCTCTGTTGGGGCTGGATCTCCCATGAAGGGGCTGGAATTCTCCATCATAGGGAAGGTCATCTGGACAGCCCTAAGTATCAACACATTTTACAGAATGTAATGCTGCCCTCTGTACGAATGCTATATCCCGATGGTACAATCCATTTCCAGCAAGACCACTCCTCCATTCATGATTCTCGTGTGGTTCAAGAATGGCTATCTGTGCAGGCCGACGAAGTCATTGACTGGCCGCCGCGAGCGTCTGATATGAACCCCATCGAGCATATGTGGAGTGAGATGAAGAGGACATTGCAGGAAACCTGGCTTATCCTCCCTCCGAGAAATAGCGACGAGCTATGGATCATTGTGTCAGACGCGTGGGATGAAGTTGCTTCGTCTCAACGTTACATTCGATCACTGATTGAGTCCATGACACGACGAAGGAAATCAGTGGTCGATGCAAGGAGGTTCTGGGCTTCTTATTTAAGAGGTTAGTTTCTGAAAACAGCCCTTTAAGGACTAAGGTATTTAATTCTCATTTTATAAGCGTAAGCGAGATACTTCGAGAAACAAAACGTCTTTAAACTGTGCATGTTTTGCAAATAATTTGTCTGTAGCAAGCTTATCAAAGTCTGGGTAAATGGGTCGCATTATGGCGACTCACGAAAATTTGCGAAACAAACTCCATACGACTCGAAGACTACATTTTATAAACAGAAATATTCGATTATAAAATCAGTTGACAGTAGGGGGTGAGTATTGATATTTTCTGTGTAAATTCACAACTGCATGCTATAAACATACTTACTACAACACTAAAATACAGGTTAGGGCAGAGTCCATCCATCATTTTGATTATGCAGCAAAATTCAGTTTAAAAATAACCAACATAAGCCCTTCATTGCCTTTGAATTTATTATTAATGCAGCATACGAATTTCGGAGTTCATAACCACCGTCTTCAGTGCAGCCAGTGAAACTTTGTCAGATCTCGTGACCCGCTAGAGCCCACAAGCACCAACGAGATTCACGTGCCCTGTTTAAGTCCCAATCCAACACGAACCTTCTAAATGAGAATGTCGGTAAACAAAGAAGAAGAATTACGGAAAAATATGAGAAATATCTGCGTTACTCGTATTTCTGGACCTCCCAATGCAGTAAAGATAACTTTTGTATCGCAAAATTAATTGATGTGTTATTGCACAGTTTAATCGAGATCAAGATATATAGAACTATAATTTTGCCTGTTGTTTTGTATGGGTGTGAAGCTTGGTCGCTGACATTGCGGGAGGAAAGGAAGCTGAGGGTGTTTGAGAACATGGTGTTGAGGAGAATAT
>Ga0136643_10007619_pt1 | contig 15686 bp, 6 predicted proteins | sample TergutLab28metaG_FD_96883 | JGI IMG/M metagenome (GOLD analysis project Ga0136643, IMG submission 96883) | Labiotermes labralis P1 segment gut microbial communities from Petit-Saut dam, French Guiana - Lab288 P1 (version 3) (version 3) | ecosystem: Host-associated > Arthropoda: Insects >... | reverse complement strand
TTCTTCATGAACATTTGCAATACAGCAAGGTTTGTGCACAATGGGTCCCAAAACATCTCACTGAGGACCAGAAGTGTCTGCGAATGGGTGTTTGCTTCCAGCATTTACTGCATTACCGCACAGAGGGAAACAACTTTCTGTCCCGGATTGTGGCTTGCGACGAAACCTGGTGTCATTCCTTTGATCCGGCAACGAAACAAATGAGTATGGAATGGCAACATTCCGGCTCTCCTCGCCCAAAAAAAACTCGTTCTTCAATTCGAGCAGGGAAAGTGATGCTCACGTGTTTTTTTGACGAGAATGGCCCCTTGATGTTGGAATGGTTGGAAACAGGAGGTACAGTTAATGCAAACAGATTCTGCGATACCTTATGCAAACTGAAAACAGCCATCAAGAATTGCAGACGTGGCCTGTTGTCAAAAGGGGTTATTCTGTTGCAGGACAATGCCCGTCCTCATGTGGCAAGTCTGCAAAGATTTGATGCACCACTTCCGATGGGAAGTTCTCCATCACCCCCCTACAGCCCTGACCTGTCGTCCTGCGATTTCCAAGTGTTCGGGCCACTAAAAAAAGCATTGAAGGGACACCGGTTCACAGACAACGATGAGGTCCGAGAAACCGTTGAAGAATGGTTCCGCACGCAACCCAAGACTTTCTTTGCTGACGGTATCCATCATCTCGTGGACCAAGGGGACACTTGTTTCAACCAACAAGGAGATTATGTGTAGACAGTATGTGTTACACAGATATTGTCTATGTACCACTCTTCAATTTATAATATATACGTGCATTTAAACTAAATAAACCTTTGTATAAATTTATCAGTCCCACTTTCACTTGGGCACGCCTTATATATATACTGTACTGTACATAGATGATTCAAACAGGAAATAAAATATTTGTATGACATACCATAAAATTATTCACTACTACATGTTTCAGTCACAATATTCTTTGACCACATACCTAAATATATGGACAATGTACACACTCACACATACACACACATACTGATGTATGTGTTCAAAGAACATTTTACATGTCTGAAACATCTGGTGGTAAATGATTCAAAATGAGTCACTGCTTAAGAAATGAATCCTATTTTCGCCCTCAGAAATATTATCCATCAAAGTGATCAAGTGACTTTCCATTGTCTACACATTTCAAGCAACCAACTGAACTACATCAAATTCAGATCAGTGGGACCAGTGCAAAAATAATTTTTCCATGACCATTATGGGAAGTTCCTGAAAATTACAGTAATTCAGTACCACTTCTTTTCCCCATGAGAGTACACTGATTGCAAATTAGTTTCACTGCATCTTGTGAGATCCTGCTGATAGAAAAGCACAGCAATTCTAGTAGATTTTGCCCATGCCAAGGTTCAGGTGGTTAGTTAGTGTCCTCTCATCATGCAGGACCAGGATTGATTCCAGACCAGTCTATGTGGGATTTATGATGGACAGTGTCAGTGGTACCACTTTTTCTCTGAGTACTTCTGTTTTCCTCTGGCAGTATCATTCCACTTATCCTCCAAACTGTGTTCAGTGCTGTAGAGTTTAACTTGAAAATACACACATTATAATTTCTGGGAATGAAGAGTTATGTGAATGGGGCAGAATCTGTCATTTACACCAAATTTTAGAGGAAATCTAAAGTACAGAGACATCCACAACAATTTTCTTCAAATTTCACACACACACAAAATATAAGGGTAAAAATGACAAAAGAATTACATTCAGACAATCTACAGTTTTGAAAATATGATGTTCAGTCCCTCTATACAACTAACTTCACCAACAACTCATACGCATTCTGTTCTACCTGAAAGCAACAAGCCACACACAAACAACAATGTATGACATACCATCTTCATCGAATGTAGCAAGTGTAAGTTTACTCAGCTTATTACTGGGACAAGGCTGTGGTGGCTCTTGGCGATTGACCATTGTCAGTGGCATTTGTATATCTGCAGACAAGGAAACAGCTGTTATGTTATTCTTTTTAACTATTCTTTATTGTACATCTAAGTAATGGAAATATATTTCACATTAGTTAATTCCTTACCATCACTGTCTGTTGATGTGTCATATGCTGGCCGGTCTGTCTCTTCAGTATAGGCAGCTGTTTTCTGTTTCAGTTCTTCCACAAACACAGATATCAGTGTATCCATCATTACAGCCTGAAGCAAAACCCATGACACTATACTGATTACTCGATCACATTCAGTAGAAGTTTTGAGGATTTCCCAATTTTATAGAGGGGTCCTATTACTATTAAGTAGTCAGAGTATAGTAAATCACGCTTTTAGAACATCTTAAATTTATGTTATACAAATACATTACTTCTGGTTGTAAGCTGGGAATGAAGGAACTGCCTTTAGAACCCAAGTGATTGGCCCTGTTTTATTTCAAGTTGCAGCATCCCCAGTGAGTACCTTGGAGTCTGTAACCTCTGAACTTTTTTTAAAAAAAGCCATGATGATGAATAGAAGTTATAAATACAGGATGTCAGATACACAACACTCTTATTTACAGCACCGAGAAAGACGTGTTTTAAGGATTTCCACAAACTTTCACCTTCAAGGGTTCAAAGAGATTCTTCATGGGGCTTTAACCCTTGATAATTAGGTGACATGTGCCTTCAAATGTTAGAAACCAAGTAGCCAGCAATGAAGCATCACATCTGAGAAGTTTCCTGACATTGCTGGAAAATATTAAAGATCAATGTGTTATAAGTTAGCATGTAGTACATCAAGGCTGTTTTATTTCTGTCCTGGATAATATGGAGGATTATGTGAGATTTCAGGTCCTCATGGCATCCACCATGAAGATAGCTGTCATCAGGGGTGTGACACCAGATAGTCTGCTAGTGGTGACCAATGTTTCCAATCCTGTTGCCTCAGAAACATCAGCAGAGATCTACCATACAACTTGGCAACACATCCTAGAAGATAGCAACCTTCATGGTGGATCATTTTTTTACTTGTTTAGATTACCCAAACAAAGGAAAACCAAGAGAACTGCACTCTTCTGGGTTATTATGCTGCGAGTAGTGGTAATTTCTTACCAACGTTTCAGGACAACCCTATCAGTCCCACCTTCAAGGGTCGAGAATCCAAAATCACACAGAGGAAAACCAAAATTAGTGATGAGAGAGAGATTTCAATTTCATAAGCAATGTCACAAAAGTAATGCGTCAGGAAAGTAACATGCTCTAAGTGATCATACTAAACCACACGACAGAAGGAATGTGAGCTATACATTTAGCACAGAAGAAGAAATAGATACTTTTGCCAAGTTTCGCTTATTTGCCAGCAAGACCATGATCACATCATTTGCTAGAGCACCTGAAACCACCTTCCTTTGTTCCTCTGCTTCAGTCTAGATGAACCTGGCATGACAGTGAATTATCAATAGCACACATCCCTTTGGGGGAAAGAAAGAGAAACCCTCTCAAACTCTCAGAATTTCTCTCAAAGTCAGGGATATTCTCTTCGATGAGGCTAAGGTTAAACTTCTCAAAAGTGTCCAGATCCACAAAAGCAATTACTCAGATCACACAAAAGATGTATGGATGTTAAGGTGATTTTTCTGGTTCATTGTTAAGCCTTTGGCACCAGAATTAAACGTCCAGTATGATCTGCAGCAGACTGAAATTTAAAGGGCTGCATAGAAACAGCTAGAATTTACCATCAGCAATAGTCGACACCTGGCATTTTGAGCATCACACTGGTACCGAGGGTTAAATACATAAAACCCACGTAGTAAATGCAGGTTCATCAAAGATGCATAAAGTGTAACCTAACTGTATTAATACAATGTCACATCTAAACCTCAACAAACTAAAAATCTTTCAGAAAACCATACCTGTCTTGAAAATACCTGAAGAATCTTTGATACTCTTGTACCATTCTCAAGCACCATGAACTGTAGAAAAAGGCATGGCAAGCAATCAGGATTATCCTCTTGAGATGGTTTTGCAAAATCCCATGATAATTCTTCATATTTCAGTCCCAGTAATAGAGTCTAAAATGAATACAAGAGCCATCTGTTTAATGTTCACATCCCATAAAGAGATACTGGGTTTATAACATCTACACAGATGGTATACATAGTTACTGCTGACCTATAGGAGAATGAAAAAGATTTAAACTGAATGGAATCATCTTCATTACATTAATAAACGAATGGTTCAATGATCACAAGGGCAAATATACTTCTGACTTTCACTAGAACCAATCTAAAAGTACATATGTATGTACTTTGTTGTCATTAATAGTAAGACAACTGACAATATAAAGAAGGTTTCACAAACTGTGATGGGATGTAATAAGAACAAGGTAATGGAAAAATATACAATTCTTAAGACAGAAAATGACTTACACATTGAATGTCATCAATAATATATACTCCTTGGGCATTGATTGCTACCAGCACAGGAATATCCTGATATGTGATCCAGGAAGTCAGACCACGCACTGGTTGTTCAACTTGTCCTTGGAAGAATGCTCCACTTAAAATAACAATACATACAACATTTGAAGATCAACTTTACACAGTCTTACACTACGTTGTGTTGTGTCTAATAAGGCACAGATATAACTTCACCTTTTTATGTTCCTGCAAAACACTTATGAAAATAATGAACAATATAAAGTCTGCAATATGCTAATTCCCTTAATATAACATAGAGAATCAACAATGGCAAACACAAAGACCTATCAGTGGACATAATCCTGAGTCCCATCTGTCTCCAGTCCAAACAATTGATTTCAGTTCCTGATCAGGATTCCATGTAGCCAGCTCCCAAGGTGTCTCCCTACCACATTTCTAAATGGACCACCTCAATGGGAACTTCAGGCATCATGAAATTTCTATGTGACTGCATCCCTCGTACATCGAAATATTTTGTGTGTGGTAAATTAAAAGAAAATTAAAACTTCTTAATTATGACTGAAATCAACACTAATTATGTATGAAAGAAGATCACAGCTGCAATAATGCAGATTGACCAAATCAAGGGCATGTCCACACAGTCTGTTTTCATAAACATCAGGCATTCAATCCTACTCATGTTCAACAACATTCCCTGCTTATCATCATACATATCATTACTTGAAAGCAAAAGATACAATTCAGATACCTCACTCAATAAAACAGCAGTTGCACTCTTTAGGTATAATTGCTAAGTCTGCAGTTACAATTTACACAAAAACCTGTCTTCTAGTTATGAGATATAGTGTTCTGACACTGTTACTCTTGATTTTAAGCACACTTTGAATCTGTTCACTGGAAATGACTATAAATGATAGGAATTGTATTGGTTTCAAGCTGGCAATTTGCTGGTAAATTCTACATTTATTACAGGTATTAATGTCACAACTTCCCCCTTGAAGTACATCACAAAGAAAAGTTAAAGCAGCTGTTGACCTCCTGTATATCATGCAAAAGATATTTAACCTATCTACAAAGTTCTAATGGCTTGTATTAAAACACTTCATTTCATATGTCTTAAAAGATTATAAATGTCTAATTGAAATTTGTAAATATAAGAGTATTCTATTCCATTCATTACAGAAAGTAACATCTGTCTCTCTGTCTGTCAGTCAGTGTGTGCAACAGGAAGTGAAAATTTCCATGCAAGTAAGGCATTGTCATGCTTTACACTTGATTAATAGACATTTGAATATCTTCTTATCTACCTGTCTCTCATACACTGATAACTGTAATATTAATTTTAAATCCAATTACAGGCAAGAAGTTACTACTCAATTTTCAACACAACAATAAAGGGGCATATTATAAGATAACAATCAGCCCAAAATGTGTAGAAACTCATCTCACCCATAGTAAGGAAGGCGCCAGCAGCATTCCAGGTACCTGCGCACTAGTTTTCTAACTGGCATGCTGGTAGGTATCCTTTTAAACTCTTCCAAGAGTCGTACTTCAGGTGAATTCTTCCCGCTGATACGAAGCCATGACCAGGTACTATGACTCACATGTACTGGCAGAAATTTATTCTGTTGCTCTCTGCACAAAGTAAGCAGAATATCTGAAATCTTACGCTAATTTTCAAACATATTCAGAGTATATGCTACTTTACATCAATCTTCCACCAATATGCTTAAGCATCAGAGTGACAGGAACATAACAATTTATTTCAGGTAAGGAGCTCTGAAGTATTGAAAGTATCTGTCTTATGTCCCATCACATTCACTTTTTCCTTCGGAAGGCCATAAATTTTCTCCTGCCATAGCAGAATTAGAAGTGCAACAGGAAAATTATTTTCAGTAGTGTTTGCAAAGAACAGTGTAAATTGGCCTTGTAATGACTGTCCATCATGTGTTCTTCCGTCTGTCAGGATGAAACATGACTCCCACCAGAGAGATTTTTGTGCAATTTCATATCTGGGACTTATACTAAAACTTGTTGAAATATTTCAACTTTATTTACAATTACACAAAAACAATAGACACTTTACACAAATACCTAATGCATATGTTGATGTGACTGGTCTTTATAATGGAGACAGATGTTCTCTGTGAGGTGTAAACTCAGGCCTATGAAACAACTTACAATCTAAACATCTCTCTTTTACATGACAAGTACAAGCAATAGGATATGTAACCCTTAACAGTGTAAATGCAGAAAATATGACATGTCCCTGCTTATGACAGAAGTTCAAGAAGTGCCATATCTTGATGTTTACAAGTTAAGAACATTATACAAAGCAAAGCCTGACAGGTGTGAGAAATGGTTGACAATGTGAAAATAACATATCATCCCCTGTGCAAAATTAAGTAGAGACTGCATTTACACTGAGCTGAAAGTTCATAGAAATAACAGGACTGGCTTGACAGTATCTCCAACTTGTCAAAAGCATGTTTAATTGGGTGAGTTGCAGCATTGTATTTGAAAGCTATGCTGGCAGCAGCTTAGCTGCTGGTAGGGCCACCTATGTTGGATTTTGAATGAGAGGGCAGAAAAAGAGAGACACCTTGGCCCTCTATATTGAGGGTTGAGCATGAGGCTAACATCCTCATGTCTTAAATACTTTACTGTCTTGCAACTCCAGCAATAGGGAGGCCACGGTCTAAAACAGGTCCAAAGCACTATAGAAGAAGAAAAAGAAGAAAATAAATAAGAGGGAACAAGAGGAATACTATGGACAATAAGACAGTAAAGGTGTCAAAGTGCTTCACTTTCAGACTTTTTTTATTTTTAGCATGACTACTGTCTGAGAGAACACATTTGCTCTCATAAGAAAAAATTGAAATAAATGAATGACTGTACCAAATTGTAAGCTCTAAACAGCAGGATGATATGAACAAGATGTCAGCCTTCTCATACATGCACATAAATATCCAAAATAGTTACAGCTGAGAATACCTAAAAAACTGAATGGTGTGAACTTGAGGATTATATGGACCCAATTCAATTCGAGCTTGAATGCCTCCCAGCATGATATAATATGATACTTCACATGGGTATCGGCCTTCCAGAATATTATATCTTGCTTCTTCATAAAGCAGATCCAACAACTTCTGATCCCTGTGAAACCAAAAAGAAACTTCATTCACAATTCTGAACTGAAACAATATGAATAGGACATCATTTCACATCTTCAAATCTTCCATAATGTTCAAATACTATATTTCAACATGTATAGGTTGAACTTTGGCGCTGGCACAGCAGTCAATATGGTGACTAGGCTACAGGCTGGACTTTCTAGGAAATATGATTCTATTTCCCTCATGGAAAGAGATTTATCGATTATTCAAAGTGTCCACACTGGCTCTAGGATCTATCCACTTTCCTGTTCAATGGGAATCACAGGCTCTTTCTTGAATGGTGAAATGGCCAGGGCGTGAAGCTGACCACTCACCCCCTACCTACCGCAAAGTTATGAATGAGAGGAGCTACACCTCCACTTCCCTTTATTCATGGTATGCAGAGGAAAATGTATTGAACACAAATCACACAATATGACCAAAAATTACACCTGTAGAAAGTGTACCTTGTTAGATGTGCTGTTGCATTTATTTGGAGTACATGATAATAATGGATTACAAAATTTACTCAGCGCCTTTTTTGCATGTGTGTATAGTTTTAGATCAAATTAAACGCAGAACTGGATAAAAATTACTTTTAACTCTCAGTTCATAGTGATCCAGAAATTATTATTCCCTTATATAATCCACCCATTTCAAAGTTATTCCCCAGCTGAACATTGTCAAACCACGTAGAATTATGGTAAATGTACTCACAATCACATACCCTATTATAATACACAGTTAGTGCCAATAATAAATCTCATGCAATATACTAACTTTATCTTTTCCTCATCTCTCTTTGGGAAGAAGACATTTCGTTGGAAGGAGAGAATTGGTTCATCCCTTTCAATGCGAGACTCTGATGCTGTACTGTATTTAGAAACTAAGGTTCGCCACTTGTGACAAATTTCATATGGCTTATGATGGGGTTTCAGTTGCAGTTCTAAAAAAAAATTACAGAAAACATATTAATCCAAGATAAAGATGAAGAAGAGGAAAAAGGAAGAAAAATAAAGAAAAGGAGACAGAGGGAGAACATAAGGGAGAGAGGATGAAGACAATGATAGAAAAACAAACAGAATACTACATGCATGAATTTAAAAATAGTTAAAGTCTTCTATTAACTTATGCTTACAATAATATAATTTCAACACAAACTGAAACAAATAACCATAACTTTAGTCTATAATGCTCACTGTACGGTACTCTGAATTTTTAAAGGACTCTTAATGGATTTAAATTCAAATCAAGTGCAAGCACTACCAGTAACATCCAGCTTACCAAAACACAAAGTAAGTTTAAAAAACAGAAATTTACACTCAACGTAACAATGAAGTGACATTTCCTTCCATCAAACGTCAACATTGCACTGCACTAATACGACTTACAAGCCACAGCCTCAAGTGTGATACAAAAGGCAAAAACACAATGTCCATTCTGTGTGGGCAGTAATATTAAAAGTACTGAAATTTTAGCTTGTGGGTTTGAAATTCATAAAATGGCAATTCAGCATAATAATTATTGCCTGGTTACTTATTGTAACATGAGTATTAATGATATAACTTCCAGTCTGGCAATATGTGCTTCTGATTCCATGCGACTGTACCCTAGCATATAAAATTAATATTTCACATGGCATGTCTGCAGTGGCACATTGGTTCTATATCCTTCCTCTGGGTTCAATTCATTGTAATTCAGCTTCATTATCATTGTATTTCATATATTTTACAAGAGGAGCCAGACCCATACCTTTAATAAGGTTGGCTAAGAACTTCTGGTCTCAATATAATACCAAATCTGGGGATCCTGTCTACACATAGTCTTAACCTATTTTTGCCAGTAACTTGTAATTATATTGCATCTGCTCAAAACAATCTCATGACAACCTGGTTTTCATTGACAAAGCAGTTGCAGTATACACCATATTTAAATCCTATGAACTTAACGAATTGCTAAAAATTACAGAAACGCACATGACTAAATATGAAAATGAAGCATTGGTGGAATGATACTGACAGAGGAAAACAGAAGTATTTGAATAAAAACCAGTGCCAGTACCACTTGTCCACTATAAATTCCAAAAGGACTACCCTGAGACTGAATTCAGGTCCCTAAAAAATTTATATTAATAAATGTTTGGTGTAAAATCTGTAAGACAGCCAGCCATTTCGGGACCCACAGAACTGTAATGACCCATGCATTCATAATGATTGTGATGCCTTGAACTGGCCCTGGTGCCAGATGATACCCTGCATACTGGTTAAAATATCATGTGATACACCTCAGTTTTAGTTTTATCATCCATCCAGTTTTCATTCTCTTTGAAGATAAAAGTCATGCTGCTTCTCCTCTACTCTGTTCATAAGATATCTGCACAATTTGTGAAAGGAATTCACTATTTTGTTGTTACATCTTTTACACAGAGGTTCACACACACAATAAAATTCTTATTTATCATTACACTTAAAGCTGTCAAAACTTACCCAAAACCTTTCACAAGTTAATCACCCTGATGAACCCATCACTAATGGCAGGAAATCTCACACTGGAAATACTCCAGCAGGTAATGCTAATGTTATGATGTTATTGTTGGAGTTAGCTCTTAGGTGTCTTTATATAACAACAAAATGCAGTTGTGCCCAAGAATTATTTTCCTTTGCAAAACTGCACATATGGGAGGCCACACACTAACCCCATATGTTTCTCTCCTTCCCCCAATAAGATTCTATTACGACTGCTACAGAATTCTGGCTGGACAACCTCTTCGAAACACATCAGCCCAGAGATTTGGGAGAGAATGGAAAAGAGTTTATGGTAAACAGATGCAAACAAAACTGCTTCTGAATACAGTTTAGAGAATCATTTTTCCAATAGCAGTACCATACTACTGGTTTTAAAACCCAGAACAGTCACACTGCCCCTTTTCTTTTTTTGCTGACTGGAACTCAGAATTCCAAGGCTGAAGAACTGCAATGAAACTAAACTCTGGTATGAATTAACAGGAGTTCCTAATTTGGGTATTTGTTGTTAGGTTTCAACAAAATTTCTCAGAGCATGCAAGCTCAAATATATATGTAATAAACATTTAAGTAATTAAAAGTGAATACACTTCTCAGGCATCATTTTGGTATCATGTGGCTGGAGAATCAAAGAGTGTTACCCAGCAGGCCAGAACACATCCAGAGTGTAAAGATGTTAGTCGCAACCCTTGGCAGCCCAAGTTCTTCCACTTGCAGAATAGACTGAACTAGATCTTGCACTGTTATGTTCACACCATCTTCTATATCCATACGCAGTGCCACTCGAGACATAAGGTACACACACATCTTGAGTGCTGAAATAAAAGTAATCAAGGTCTGATACAAAAAAGTAATGAGACAAAATTCGTGTTACAGATAAATTAAACTTTGCAGAGACATGGCTGTGAGATCCATGTCATACCAACAAACTACTGCATGTGACCAGGCTTTCAATGAAGTGCACCTTAGATCTTTGCTCTTCAGGGATACTGCACTCTGTCAAATGGACATCTGATCCTTGAAGATGAGGCCACAATGCAGTCTTAAAATATTGGGCAACAAAGATGCAGTAATGGAGGGGAATATCTGAGAAATACAAAGATCACATGTTACTGCATGTACAAGTATGGTCAGCATTTAACATCAACATGTTTTGGTCATGTGTTGAGTCCAAGAGTGCAAAACAACATTCATGTATTCTTGTACTAAATTTTGTACATATCTCAGAAACACAGTGACTGAAATTCACCAAATGATAAGAATGTAATTTGCAGATGCAACAATAAACCCATCGTTGGATTTTCAGTAGTTCCACCACTTCAAACATGCAGACATGCTTCTTAAAACTGACAAATATACTGAATGTCCTTCAACTGGTATAAATGACAAAACAGCAGTGCTAGTGCGTCTTTTGGCCAAGAGCATGTAGAGAATTACACACAATGACGAGATTTACAAATTGCATGATGGTATGGCACTTTCAACATTTTTATGCCTTAAGACACTACAGTGGGCTGACCACTTGGTATAGATGGATGATTCTTGTATCCTAAAAGAAGTAATGAGGGAAAGTTTCAGAGGAAGAAGGCCTGTGGGAGAACATAATGCCAAATATTTGCTGCCAACACAGAACTAGAAAGCAGCAGCAAGGGTGATAGTACAGAAAACTCTAGTCCAACATGGGGGTTAAGGGGAGTGAAAGAAAATGTCATGTGAGTGCAGATGCTTATAGACACATCCACCCCTCCATGACTCCCCTCCAGCTACTTAAAGTGCATAGGTGTTGGCATTAAACATTCTCACACTGCTTGAGTAGCTCATGTTGTCAGCTTCTGTGGTAGTTCAGTAACAACCACCTATATCAGCATGTACATCAAATTTTCAGACTTTGACAGTTTTTTTACATACACTTCATTACAAACATTTGCAAATGCCTGCTGTCACAACCACACTGGACAAGAGGTTACTGTATTTATTGTAATATACACTTACATTTGGATGCCATTAGATGAGCTCTCTGCTGATTGTCAGACTGCAAATCATCTGGAATGGTTTCATCTTTGGACTGTTGTGTGGTGTCAGATGATCCTGACGTATGAGAGGGCAATGATCTATCCCAGTCTCTGTCCACATCATGCCCTACAGTATCATACCCTAGAGAAGTCGTTCCAAGGTGTGGTTTGTCCCTCTCAAACCGCTGAGACACAGCATACAGTGAACCCACTTCATCAAACGAAGGCTCTGAGTTGATGTTGTAATCCCCACGCATGTATTCCTCATGAGTACGATCATGCCGGTACTCACTAAAACCAATGTACATCAAAATTCAGCTCACAAAACAAGACAACATGTACTCATTCTATAATGCATGGATCGAAAATGTGCACTGCAAAATACAAGAAATGTGACGAACATTGTTGCAGTATTTCAAATATGGTGGAACCACTTAGTGTACCTTGATTTACAGTTTTCCCTCAATTAATGTTTAACCCTTTAAATGCCAAGTTAAATCCCATCTGTAAGTCCCAGTTTGCCGAATTATTCTGCGGGGTATTTAAATTTTGCGTTTGTTTTGCAAAAAACCTGAGTAAGTGTTTACACACAAATATGACACAGGATGCCTTTCATGATAGATTCAGTGTTAAGATACTGTGCAGACAATAAAAAGAGAAGGCTGTCAATTTTACCAAATGTAGGTCACCAAATAGTACATGTTAAAACTGTTGGCATTAGTAGGAGCTCACCATATTCTCTACGTTAGTAGGCTAAGGGTTAATACCTATGGTACCAGTCAAATCAAGACATACCTCAACTTTGAGTTCACAAATGTGTTCTTTGGGAAAATTCTTAAATAAGTATTTCAGTGTATAGTCTATTATCTGCAAAAGTGATATCAGTTACTTAAAAATGAACCAGGACTAGTGAGGCAAAACAAACCTCATCTTGGCAAGTGACAATCCAATGAGAATAAATGCAATAAGGGATGTTAAGACATGTACATTCCCTCACTGAGGGTATCTTCAGTGAGTAGTATTAGTGATTAGTCCATTAGCTTTCAGTAATCCTTGCTAGTGGTGGTTAATAGCTGTGAGGAAAAGGGGCAAAACACACAAATTATTACATGCTTATACTTGAAGCACCAAATTACAGCATAGCCCTGTGAATCTTTCTTGCTAACATAAAAGATTCATGGTCATAGTCAAATTAAAGGTGTGGCCATCCATCACAAGCATCCCCAAAATGGAAATGATCTTATCGGCTGGATTTTGTCATTTATTTTGACCACTTAAAAATCTTTCCCCTCAATTTATAAAAATCACAGTCAACACCAAATGTGTGTTTTATTTCCATACAGTAAATGGATATGCATAAACATCACTTGTAAATTCACTGTACCTGTACTGATCCACCAAGTACTCTGGTGCCTGAGGATAAACCCTACTCCGGGGATATTCCACCGGTATTACTGTGATGTAGTTCTGACTGTTTTCTGCCTGGTGATTGTCCATGCTGTCAGCAGCTGACATAGTAGCCAGACATATAGTCTGAAATCAAACAACCATTCTATTGTGCAAATAATAACTCATTTCAATCACCATGTAGGATTCTTTGATCAAAATTTAGTTATTTAAATTACTCCAAAATTGTCAAAATTAACTATTAATAAAGTCAAATTCTTTATGCAATAACCTGAAAATTTTGTATAAGCAAACATGTGTAAAACCTGTTAACACATTGAGGGCTTTATTCTTCTGGGATGTGGCATCATGTCACTGGGTGATTATGTCCAACATTTTGAGAGAGCATCATGGTCTTCACCTTTAAGGTCAATATGATCCTTTCAAGCCATGCTGTCTCAAACTATCAGGCACTAACATCCAGTGATGTGGGACAACAAGAATGAAGACCTCAAATTCACTGCTGCAAAATCCTAACAACTGACCTGTTACACATTGCATTTATACAAATAACTGCATAACTGGACAAAACCAGAACATCCATTTTTAAACAGTTTTAATTCAACCAAAATTCATAAAAAAATTAATTACACTGCAAGCAACTACTAAAATAAGAACTCTACATGAACTGAGGGTACCTTATGAAACTAAATAATGAGACTAATTCAAAATGTAATGCACCGTCATTTCAGTCCCATGTTGATTAGTGTCTCAACACACTTGGTTCTGCACAGTTTGTGATATTACTTTTGTAAACAGTTATGTACTATACTCAACAGTAAAATGTTCCTTCAATAATTCTGACAACAAAATGAAAACAAAAGCATTAAACAACCCTGGAAGAAATAAAAGTCACACCTTTTTCAACATACAGTAATTTTAGAAGAGGTAAATTAATGTGCTATCATTTATATCAGAAACATAAAATTCAATATTACTTACAATTACAACAGAAGACACACAGTTTCTGTGAACATCATTACCTGAAAACTAAATTATAAACTCAACGAACTTTTTACCATGTGGCTGTACTTTTCTTCAAGGACATTCTCTATTTATGTAGGTACTTTAAGTAGATATTGGTTAGGATGTGCACTTTTGTTTGTCACTAATTTTCAGACTGTAACCTGAGACCTACAGGTATAATATTTATGGCCCATTGTATAATACAAAGTAAAGACCTTTTAAACTTTATTTGCTTTTAGGTAGGTCAATATAAAGTTCCCATTAACACCCAATCTTGCTGTGTGACATGTCTATGTACTTTTTATTTTTCTGATGACTGTTTGGTCACCTAGGAGTAATTCTTTGGCAAACCAGAAGCCACTCCAACATGTGGCTGTACATCAACTGTTATAATACATTATGCGTGTGATATTTGTTACAGTATGCTCTAACAAATACATATTCATTGTGTTTGTAATCTACTAAAAACCAAACTACTATAATCTTAGCAGCTGCATTTCACAGGGAAAGACATTCAGAAGAATGTTATGTTAAATAAACTTTTTTGAGCTTTATGGTTTTTGAGATAATTACATAAAAATACACAGAAATTTAATAATAGTCTTAACTGAATATTCCCATCATACCATATTAAACAGAAAATAAATTCTTTACCAAAATAATACCCAAAGCAGGTTCTAGAATTTAATGTAACAGCACTCTGAAGCAAACATGATACAAGGTACATACACATTTACTTATTTTTAGTGATTGCATCACTGCAAAGTGAACAAGTTTTATCTCAGTAGCTCTTATTTACATGCGTGAGACAAAAATAAAACATAATTTCACTTTCTTAAACACAACTAGAAGAGCACATACATTACATCATCATTCGTAATTCCTTCTGCCAAACAAACCTCTTACACGCAGTGTCTAATTTTACAATTGTGTTAACTCCTGTACAAACTACACATATTAGCAAAACACTTACGATCACATAATCATTTTGAAATTTTCTACTTCTCCTACAAGCTACATGATCTTCAAGAAAGATATGAATATTTTAAATGATATTTAACCTTTTGGCGCTGGAATTATTTTTTTAATTTTAGCACACCCTGTATATAAAATGTGAATAATACAGGAACCAAATAAGTTACAATTATGAAACAAACTGCATTTTGAAGAGAAAAAAACGGAGAGTAT
>Ga0136643_10007616_pt1 | contig 15689 bp, 7 predicted proteins | sample TergutLab28metaG_FD_96883 | JGI IMG/M metagenome (GOLD analysis project Ga0136643, IMG submission 96883) | Labiotermes labralis P1 segment gut microbial communities from Petit-Saut dam, French Guiana - Lab288 P1 (version 3) (version 3) | ecosystem: Host-associated > Arthropoda: Insects >... | reverse complement strand
TGCGCTGACCACGTGACACCCCTCTATCCGCAAAAGTTGGCACTAACTTCGCCGACCGGCGGCGGCCGCTCTGTCGGTATAGTTCGCGTGCGGACTAAGGCCACGGAGTTTAGTTTAGTTAGAGTTGGTAGCTACATAAGAAACATGGCGGCCATGAAATTTCTGTCTCATAATTAGTAACAGGGTACAAGCAATTCCAGGCTTCATCCGTCGTTATGTGTGTTGGTCAGCCCACGTTTCTTCCGGCCCTTGGAACGTATTAGTGAAGTAATTTGAGGATTTGTTTGTCGTTCCTTCTTAATAAATATTATTTTCATTATCTTTTGTTTTTTGTTTTTTGGTTTTAAAGCCTTTACTACTGAAACTTTAGCTGTGCAATCTGTTGGAGAGTACGTGTATACATGTTACATGTTTTAGTTGACTCAACAGTTACGAACATGGGGAGAGTGCTAATCTTTGAGGTTGTGCACGACAGCCGTGATGTGTTCATAATCTGTACTTTTGTCCTAAGTAATAAGTTGTTCAAAATGTGAAATAAAACAACAGTGGGGCTCTTATTCTATGCAGTAGGACGGTATGTTTCGTTTGTTGCGTTCGGAGCTTCTTATGTACGTTTTCAATATGACTCCTCCGCTTATTCATTTTGAAGTATCTAGTGTTATAAGTAACCGTATTTAAATCTACGCAACATGCCTGATTAATAAATATTGATAATACTTTGTGGTAAATCCATATCACAACCAATAATCGCAAGAAATATATTGAAAACTGTATACTAACTTCTCCCTCCGAGCGCCCTTTGCGCCGTATTTCAACCTAAGTGATGTGGTGAACCGATGTGACTAGTATGCAAGAGAATAAGAAGAGGACATGTCCTATTCTGGCAGTAGGAAGCAATCGTCTATTGAACATGGAGCAATTTAACAAGGGCGTGTTATTTGTATGACAGCGGGAGATGAGATGGAAGCCTGACTGGTGACTTCCTAACCTCGTTCAGTCGGACGTAGTACAATGAAGACAGCCGTCTCCTGGAAGAGAGCAGAGTGTAGTCTCGTAGAAGCGTAGCGACATTTCAAAAGTAACTGCTGTCTCCAGCATTAGTGCGGGTTCCATTTGTCTTCGTACTAAACATCGGTAACATTCTATCAGACTAAACGGCGTCAGTTTCCGGAAGACAGCAATCTCTGTAGTCACCGCCTCTATAATCATAAAAACATATACACTGCGTGCTCACAGGTGTGAGACTGAATGGTGGACCTGTCGACATATAAGTACTTTCACACAACACAGTCTCTAATGTATAAAGTTTTTCATATTCTAACTTTATCATTTCATTTAGGTTTATAATGGAAGCATCACGATGTGCTTGTAACGTAATGTAATATTAAATAGTGTACGTCAGCACAATCACTCTATTACTCAAGGTAATTATAAGGCTACATGTTTCGACTATAGATTTTACGAGACAAATGATCCAATTTTATGTATCCCACTCTTGTAAACACAATTTGCACGTCACGCCCTTAGAGACAAAACGATTTAATTTGAAGTATTCCATGGATGTAAACACGATGGGATCCCAAAGTGTGCATAGCATCTTGTGACGCAATTGACAAAATAGGCCTGAGGATGACTAATCTATAGTCGAAACATTTAGCCTTAAAATTACCTTGAGTAATAAAGTGATTGTGCTGACCTACACCATTTAATATTATATTAGGTTTATAAGTAAGTTACTGAAATAACATTAAAAAATTGTCAATGCCGTGCACCATTAATTACGGATTTTGTGGGTTATAATAAACTGTCGAATCGCCTCGCTGTACGTGTTATGATTTTGCTCTTTTTCATTAATTTCAAGTTGAACGATTTTTTTTGCCTCTACTTGAATGAATGCTCCACCTAATTTCTTCCCCTCCCAGCCATTACACAATGCTGCTTTCGCCCATAAATTACCTATATACAATGGATCATTTTGATGTCGGAATGGCTTTGAATGAGATATTCTTTTGATATATGTGTAATTGATTTTATGTTGAGTTGATATCACCATTAAATATAGGCTCGTTATTCTGTCAGTGGGGACGTTACGTGATACTTGAAATGCTGGTCGTTGAAGTTTGTGATAAAATGACTTGCTTTTCTGTTGTGAATGGGCAGAATGAAAGATGACATGAGATGCTGCGAGTGCTGTGTGTTATTTCCATGGAATTCTTTTATAATTTCGCAGCGAGATACTTTTATTCCATATTCAGATTTAGAAGTCTGGATGAAGAAATTATGTGTATTCCCTAGCTTGTTGGCCGTATCATAATAGCGCATAAACAAATACAGTGGAAGGGCGTTTGATACACGATAATGGACTTTTAGTGCAAAGAAAAATTTACTAATCATTTGAAGCAGAATTTTCGTTAAAGGACATTCAGTTGGCCAAGAAATTCCTTGCCTTTTATGAAAGTTTAAAGCTCACTAGATTGCCATCTTCCGATCCTACCCCGAGCAACTTGATTCGTTCCCTACCCTAATATGTCGTTTGTTTATAATGCATTTCAGCATGATTTTTCTACCTACAAATATGCCTCTCAAGTAATCCATTGCCATCTGATTAAAATCTGGTCACTGCCCTTGCCTCATACGCACGTTTATATGCTAGGGTCTTAATCAGAGAAAATCTTATTGATGTTACTTATACCTACGAAAATGAAAATATTTTCATTTCCTAATAACAATTTTAAAGATTTATTGCCTTCTTCTGGCAAGTGCTCAACTTTTTTTGTCTTGATTTGCTGACGAACAGTGATTTTCATCTTTTCAACACTGGCACTGTTGTCAATTGATTTTGTCTATATTGACACAAAGCAACAATTAGGATGGAACGGCTCTTCCTTAATCCGTAAATTTAATAGTTATAATTTTTTTTTCTTGGCTGAAATGAACTCCTCTCTTCTCTCGAACATTTTGATCTCACATAAGTTCCTGTTATGCCTTCTTTTCTGTAGTTTTCTGACAATAGTGTAGGCTATTACCTTTAGACATATTTGGTTCTAGAATTTGTCCATCGTCTGGTGTATCAAGAAGCATAATAATTAATACGGCGTTTCAGAAACTGTGTCTGTCCACTGGCGACAGAATGGGGAGTACCTAGTTCGTTGTATCCGCAAGACAGGCCTGTTCTGAGTCACTGGACTTAACTTGTCAAAAGGCCTCTTCTTTTTACATGAGGGTGGAAACAAATCTGGTTTCAGAAATGCTATATTTAATTTTGTGCATTTTTAGACATATTCACAAAACCAGGCAATTTTATGGTGAATAAATAGCAGACAAGAAGAGAGCACAAGACTAGAATGAAATACTAAAGATAGAACTTCAAATCCAGTGTATTAGGTACAAAAGAGTTTGCAATAAGAGTTCACTGACCTGCATCTGTCGATATATCATTTCCTGATCTGCGCAACGTTAACAAAACATGTACAGAGTGATGGACACGCTGGCGTAGGCCTACATAGCAGCTGTTTAAAGCACCGCAGGATCAGTACGAAGCGCCACGGCTGTAAGCAGTTGAAAAGAAATGTGATGTCACTTCGTTTCGCGCTGCTTGGGGGTTTTGTATTTGGTCAGCGGAGATTTTTTCTTTATTTTTGGTGTATTATACGTCGTCGTCAGCAGCTCAGACTATATACTTTCAAATACACGTATTAGGAAGAATGGTGAAAAATGAAATGTGTGGGGGGGGATAGGAAGGAAGCTTTATTTGCCTATCTAAAGTACTATTCCTACGTTTACTTGTGGGAACTGGGGAAAACTACAAGAATTCTCGTAGGTTTGCCAGCATGCCGGCTGAAATCCGAGCCGGGCACGCCTGAACACTAGTCAGAAGCTTTACCACTTGGTACAAAATGCTTATTTGTAATGGACCTATGTATTCATGAGCGTGTTGTAACAAATGAGTATTTGATTTTAATAAAATCCCGAGCGAAGAAAGGGCGCTTTCCCTAGTTAGATGATTTATTCAAATTGGTTGAGCGTCGAAATATGTAGACTGCAGGGGTAGGACTGTGCTGCATCCGATGGTCATTTTGACTTCTCTGCATGGTGCTACATGTTTCAATTCTTGAAGAAGCGATCAACTGATACACCAGTCAGCATATGCGATCGCTTTGATTAATGACAATACAACGCAGTTGAACCTTTTGACATTCCTTGCATTGATAAGGCAGGAACCCAATTTAATGCTATGATGACGGTGGTGTAGAATTCATGTGGAACTTCAAGACAGCTAGAAAGAAGTCCCTTACTGTGATTACATACCTATAGACATCTAGATAAGTGTATTGAGATGCAAATTCACCGTACGTAATCGTTCTTCGTTTGTGGTTCTTTTTGTTGTGCAAAGAATATTATGCCGGAGCCTGTCTTGTGGGACCTAATATAAGCTATCTTATATTGTGTTTGAAGGACTTGATTGATTTATTTTGCTTTCTGCAAAGTTGTTTTAGAGAGGCAGCTGAGGAAGGAGCTAGGAGATACCGTCTGGGTAAACAGTAGGCACATAATTAACTAATTCCTTGCCACAGAGTCCTGGAGGAATTGAAACTTTTGTTTATACATTCCCAAGCCATTTATTATCAGCTTCGTTATTGTCCTTACCTATACCTGTGTGTCTGAAAATTCTCTTCTCTTCAAGTATTCGGACCAAAATATGCAAATTTATGATCTCCTCCCATGCGTGCTACAAGTCCCACATAAACTTCCTTCGTTTAATCATCATTTAAATATGTGGTAAAGAATGCCTTACCAATTATTCTGAACTGAATGCATCATATAGATTATGGATGTTCGGAAAAAAATTCTAATTGGAATGTGTAGACCTAAGAGAGAGAAAGTAAGAGAGAACGTAAAATTACTCGAAAAGGACCTTAATTTTTTTGCACCCCACCTTCTCTCAAACAGACTATAAGGACAGTAATTTCAATGACGAGTTTAGAATATTTCTTATAGGGCCCCGACATGAATTCGTGAACAGTTTCATTAGTTAGCCCACCTCACTGCACGTTCTTATAGTGTCTGCGTCTATTCTGGTCTTTATTCGCTGTTAAAACTTGAAATGTATAAATATTAAAGAAATTAATGTCGAACTATAAAATTAAGCAGACACGTGACTTCATTTGCCGACGTGACACGCGGTAAATATTTATAGGTGACAGTAGAATATCATGCCTCAGCTTCCGTCTTACTGATACCAGAAATTTGATTTTTCTCGGCCTGTGAAGTGGGAGAGAGGATAACGAGGCATTTTTTTTCCCCGAAAACAAGCTCATCCGTTTTATTCTGTTGGGATACTTGGTCGACACTGTGCATAGAGTACGACTTGGATGGTCGAGGAAAGAGGGTTTGATTGCCGGCATCGAAGAGACACTTTCGTCCTTTCCACAGCGTGCTGATATCTCTGGACTCTACCCAGGTTTCTGTCGAATTGAAAACCTAGGGTAGGGCTGACGAACCTATGGCACGCGTGCCCAAAATGGCACGCGGAAAGATTTTCTTGGCACACGACTTTCAATGCCGCCCAGTATTTTTATGTTTTGGCCTTTTCAATGTCTCTATATTGTTAAGAATATGTGCACATATACACATATCTGGCTGCTTAGAGACTGTGTATGATTTATCGTTGCTGCCAAATAACACTGTGAGTGAAACATTTTTACACAAATCGGGACCGGTGTTAAGTGTCGACTGGATTTTTATCACTGGGGCGCCGGCCGGGCAGCGAGTGGGCAAATACGTGGTTTTTGACAAAACGTTTTACAATCTTCTTTTCAAGCAGGAAGTAGTAGCAGCCCAGTTACTTCCACATTTTCTTCCTTAGCGCATTCATCGAAGAGGGCCTTATTAGAAATATAATAATTATACTATGCATTATTTATGTAAGGTGACCACAGTAGCACAGTGGTCAAGGCGTTGTGCTAAAAATCGGAAGGTCGCTGGTTCGATTCCGGATGGTGTCATTGGAATTTTTCATTGACATAATCCTTCCGATCGCACTATGGTCCTGGGGTCGACTCAGCCTCTAACAGAAATGAGTACCAGGAATATTTCCTGGGGGTAAAAAGCGACCGGTGCGTAAGGCTGACAACCTTACCACCATCCAGGGCAATTGTCACGTAATCTGGGAACCTTAACATCCTGGAACCCTCTGGGCACCTCGGGCCTGTAATGGGATTGATTTACCTGTTTTTTAATTATGTAATTGTAATATTTATTAATAATTAATAATAATGTATGGGAAACTCCAAGAACTTACTTTGTTCTTCAAAATTCCCTTGGACAAGAAAGAAGATTTCTTCGAATTTCATACACATTTTGGACAGGCGCCCTCAAAAAGGTTCGCCAGCCCTGGCCTAGGCTTTTTCCTCTAGTGTCAAGCGGTTGAGGCTTTGATCTGGCCATTCACCTCCGTTTAGTGCGTAGATTTAGAATGCATGTAGCTGCATTTCACTGTGCCGCAAGTCTTCATGGTGTTATTCCAAACATATGGTTCTCCTATTTTGAATTCTGATTTATGATGACTTATACCCTAGTAAGTTCCGGAGGATTAAGAGTTTTCATATTCAGGGCAAGTTACTAATTGCAAGTGTAAGTGTTTTAGTGGTTCTGAAGAAAGTGTCTTTGGTAAATGGAACACAAAAAAGCGGTGTTTTCGGTGTGTTTGATGTGCTTCAAGTCATAGGCGTGAGGAGCGATGTAACTTCTTGCACGCCGTCTTCTTCCTGCCACCCAGTACTAAGCACACACACTTGTTCCTGTAAGATTCTCTTCTCAGTTCAACAAAATCTCGACACAACGCATTGCACGGCTCCACACCGTCATTCAGATATCTTTTTGTTAGTTCTTCCTGAAAGTGTCACATTACGTAGAATGAATTACATAAAATCTTGCGTGAAGGTTCTAAGTAAGTAAGTAAGTAACGAGTTAAATTAACCGTTCCTTAGAAGCTAGTATTCACTCAGCTAGAAAAGAAATTCCCCGCATTTTAAGGAAGTCGAAAATTCATTACCGCATTTACAGCAGCCCGCCGCTGGCCCCTGTTCTAAGCCAGCTGAAACCAGACCACTTGCTCTCATTTTATTTAATTAAGATTCATTTAAATATTGTTGTTCCATCTATACATGGCGTAATGTTAGAAACATAAACACGAACGTAAGTGGGACCGTAATTACACGAGGTAGGGTTTTGTCGTTCACCGTCCATCTACTTGTAGGTTACGTTATCCTGGGATGTATTGCCGAGTGTGCCAGCCCACGCAGCTTGTCCCAGAATGCTGTCGACATAATATACACCGCCGCGAGGACTTAAATGTCAGTCCGTTTGTAGTTGTAGGCCTATGTGTGAGTGTCTGTGTTCTGAAAAGTGTCTGCTGTTGTTAACAAAAATGTTTTTACATTGTATTTATCGCCGAACTATTATTACCTTTGGCAAAACTTTTGTAGCTCTCCACGTTCAAAATATTACCAGCAAACTATTGAATTTTCGAGGAAGGTCTGATTCTCTTATCGCCACATGATAAGGCGTACTTGTACGTTTTTCAGTATCAACGTGCGTAATTAATCGATCCAAAATGTGGCAACGTTGCATGCTATCCGTGAGAGACAGCGAGAAATTGAAATCATATTAAAGAAGGAATTAAGAACACATTCAAGGTCGCTACCGTCTCCTTTCCTTCCTCCTGCATTAAGTACAAGATGAGAATCTAAACAAGAGCAATTTTATCTGTTTTCGTGGTTGAGAAATCCGTTCTCCACAGCCTTTTGGAAAGAAAGTATGTTGGGTGGTTTTAAGAAAGGAGTGCTGAGCAGCATATTTGTCCCTAAAGCTACCAAGATTCTTAAGACGGTAAAAATTAACGTTACGGTGTTCTGGCAAGGACACCGTGTAGCTTGATAGATGGGCCGAAATAACTTGCTGCCTGAATTTTCCGGGTATTCTCAACTCCTTGTCCGTTAAGTGGCACTGTAAATAAGTTCAAGCTGTTTTACCCTTTAAAACGCATTTGGTTTCTATATTATGCCACCTACAGCATGAAGAAGCTGCGTTTGGCCTACACACTACATTTGTGAGTTTTGTATGATTTTCAGTACACACATAAGAGTTTTTAGGTGCGTTCGCAAAGTTGCGAGAAGTGACTATTAGCTTCGTAATGTCTGTCCATCTGTCTGTTCTTCCGGCCTCGTGGAACAACTCGTCTCCCACTGGACGAATTTTTCATCGAATTTGATATTTACGTATTTTTCGAAAATCTCTCTAGAAAATTCCAAGTTTTATTAAAATCTGACCAGAATAACGGGTACTTTACATGAAGAACAATATACATTTATGATCATATCGCACTGAATTCTTAGAATGAGAAATGTTTCAGACAAACGTGTTACAGAAAATCAAAACACACACACTGTGTTCAATAATTTTTTTTTAAAATTGTGCCATTTATGAGATATGTGGAAAAATATAATACAGCCGGACAGGCCACAGATGACAATATAATACAGTGCATGCGCATTACATACTGGATACCTAAGACTACAAACAAACACTCAGAATATGTCACACATAGCTTTTCCACCGCAACAATAATTGCACGAACGCACCGCAGTGTTGCGTTATACGTACATTGATTGTCTTGTTATTGCTATAAGTCATTAACCGTTTGGTCTTTATTTAATAAGGGATATGCAGAATGTTCACCGTGCAGTAGGAACTGAATCTTTACTAGTTACAGTTGTCCCTTCCAGGCCTCTCACCGCGGGGGCACGGATACGTTCTCGGGTTCTGGTGGGCAGAGTCGAATTGAGACAGGCTGTTTTCCGAGTATTTAGGTTTCTCCCTTCAGCATCACTTCACCATTGCTCCATATTCATCTTCATCTTAATAGTCGCTTACCATAACGACAAGCGGGAGAAGGCAGCATTGGATAGAAAAGTATTTTCATGTTGCTCATGCTTCAAAGAGTGGAATGGTTAAGGCACATTTCAGTTTAAAAATGCCAGTTTTAAGTTATTTTTAATTTAGTCTTCTTCTTTTCTGTAGGAATTTTTGTGGAACTGCACAACGACATCTGTCAGTTTATAGCGCTGATCCCACCCCCTGTTTTGTGAATAATATGGAATGTCGCAGCCCACATAAGGGGAAGGGAGGCATGTCTGGGAGTGCGAACACTGGCTTGAGAGAACGCTTCATACAACCTGCTGGGGAATGGCGGGAAAACTGTCACAGTCCTTTGTTCTTTTTACCACCTTACTGAACTTGCAATAAGGGATCCTGAGCTCACACGACCAGATGTATAACACTGCAACGAAGACGTAATATAGCATGTCAGGTTGACTGTGTACCCGTATTGTGACACCTTCTGAAGTTACAAATTCTGTATTTTTATGTTCATGCCGTGCATTTTGATTAATTAATATTTATTATTACACCAACATATGCACATATAATTAGAATAAAATTATATCATAATTGCAGCAACCTTCTTCAGGGAGCTTGATATTTTTATAGATATTGTAAATTATTGCTTGTTGAGCACTGACTATTTTTTATGTTCGTACCATATATTTTGATTAATTTATATTTATTGTGGTGCGAGGGCACCGAAACACGCTGGACCAATTATAATATAATTTAATACTAAGTGTATGTGCATTCTTTAGTGTAATAATAAGTATTAATTAAAAACCGCTGTATGTCAGTCACATCTGTTGTTATGAAGCACATACATGTGAGATAATGGTGAAGGGTATCGAGAAGCATATTCTTATGAACCTCGTGTTATCCCGATAGGTTCTGTCTGTAAGGGATTTCTCACATGGCCATTACTTAAGATACGTTGGCGATAATATGGCGATACGATTAGCGTCTGTTGTGACTCTACCCTTGGTTTCAAATTGGACTTCGCACATTGGTGACGACACGCAACGATACATTTACGACGCCGATGCGCTACTATGACGATTCAGCATGTCGCTCAGTCGTAAACATATCGCCCCAGAAGGCGGAAATATCACGGATTTAGAGTGTTGGTTTCTTTACGTAAAAATGAGTGGGGATGTAAATGTTCAACTTGTGGAACTTGTTTGAGAGCGCTCCATTTTGTATGACTGGAAGGACTGTGGTTCTACAAGCAAGGTCAGAGTTTATTTAGTGAGGGGAAGCATCGGGAAAGGATTAAATAAATGAGGTAAGGTAATTTATTGCTAAATATACTGTAATTGATTTAAAAATATAATTGTAGACTTACTGTCCTGTGTACCCTAGTACTGATTCTGTTACAATTTTTGACATGTTCACACTGAAGCAGTGCATGTCATCTGAGTGGGTCTCTTCTAGTGTGAGAGCCCCGTAACGTCTTGCCACTTAATTGCAATGGAACTGCATCGTATTGCGTGTAGCGTCCTGTGTTCAGGTGGCCTAATTTTTTTTAATCCACGTTCACCGATTTGGAAATCTGTGGGACCAATTTGTTTTATCGACACTTTTCAAGAAATTCTCCCAGTCTCGGTACCGCTTCCTCTCCCACCCCTCCACACAGTATATGAAATGCACACACACACACACACACACACACACACTCTCTCTCTCTCTCTCTCTCTGTGATTAGGTAGGCATTATATCACAGGGGTAACAGGACTGCGTCTGATTTTATCTTGGCATTGTGCGTGGTAGAAAGCACAGTGCTACAATCTCTCCGGTATTTCTGGATTTTTTTTTTATGTAGAGGTTATGCGGTTTTTTTATATCAACGTGAGAATAGTACGAATAATTTTGCTGTTGCAATCTCGTATTAAGGAATGTTATGAATATTATAAATTACGTTTCCTTTTTGATCGTTTCCAAAGATAAATATCCAAAATTGTCCTTTTTGAAAAATAAATGCTCTTGGTTTCAGTCAAGAAATAACTTATTCTTTGTACTCTTGTTTATATATTAAGGCTAATATTGATTTGTGGTTTATTTTAACCGTCTTTCAGCACCCCAGGTTATGGTGGGATGATTGATAAACTAATAATGTATTGGAAAGGCTATGGAATGAAAAGTCACTAGACACTAAATATTCCGTTGTTATATTCAATTGCATATTATTATTATTATTATTAATGTGTTCCAACGTGTTTAAATTTTAAATTATAAGTTTATTGGTCTGGGGTTCGCTCAGTTTTTTTCGGCGCCAAAAGGTTTGCGCAGAAAAAGACTGAGAAATATTGGACTTCAATGCTTGACAAGAAGAGGTCATTTTCAGGGAAATTAGTGCGTTCTGAAACTTGTCTGTCGGTTGTCGATTATGCAACTGGTTTGTTTGCTTTCCACTGTGCATATAGACAACATATCTCGCTGAATCTAATGTCAAACCTACGTGTGCACACGCCGGGATATTACTGAAATTAAGTATTTAGGACTTACATTGCTCTCCGGAACTTTGAAGTCGTGCGTTTAAATCAGCGGTGTACAGATTTTCCAAAAGTGCAGGAGTCACCTTAAAATTCCGGGTGCCAGAACTGGGACTTGAAACGTGTTCCATACTGAGGACCCACAAACATTAGGCCCCACCGTAAAAAATTCAGTCGCCACGGCAATCTGGCGCCCGGAATTTATGCACCCCTGGTTTCAGATAACGTAAAAGTTTACATTGTGCAGGAAATTGTGTTTGCCGAATATTTGTTTTAATACTATCCATATCAGAATTGGTATTTAATTGCTTAGCCTATGTTATGTACGAAACAATAAAAATACAGTGTGCACTGAGCAGTCCGGCTACGTAGAGGAACTGTTTTAGTTAGAGGTGGAAACTGCAATACCGACTGAAGTGTATATTCCATTGTTTACTGTATCTGCAAACTTGCTAACGTGTGTAGTAAGTATAGGATACACAGCAATGGAACAGCCAGTATTCGCCTTTTCTATAAAATAGATAGATTTTCGATTAACACTTTGGTATAATCAGCTCGTATCTCACAGTAAACACAATTCTTCTCAATTAAAAAGGGCAAAGGGTTAGTAAGTCTGAATAACACAACACGTCTGCCTAATATAAATTATTTAAAATGTTCGAGATTTTTGTTTGAAATTATTTGAAATATTTGAAATTTCAGTTGCAGATGGTTGTGAATATTCAGATGCCCTTGATATGACGCTTTATCGTCGGATGAGTGGTTGGCGACGTTTCGGAGTAGTTTAATACTTTACAGAAATAGGAAACACTCGCCTAACGACACAGCGTCATATCCCGGGAGACCCGAATCCTCAGAAGCAACTATGTGAGAAATTTAAATCTTGCAAAGGTTGTGTCCTCTACCCTTTTCATGAGTGAATCGTGAACGACCTGAAACGTGCATTCCGAATTTCTGTCTGTATTTGTGTCCCAGCCTTTGCTGTAAAATCTGTTTGAAGCAGAATTCTTGTTTATTAGCACATGCTTTAACATAACAAATTCGAATTTTGCTCGCATAATTTATTTGTGTGTAATAATTTTTGTCACAGTAAACAGAGCTTAGTCACCTAAACTTCCTTAGGCAATGGAGAGGGACTGTATTTTCTATGAGTTAGGGATGAATTTTTAAATGTTATTTGGATAAATTTCAGGCGTAAATGATTAATGCGTCAGAAATTTTCGCGTTGTTTTGCTATTTGTTTTCGGATTGAGAGACATAAACCCACGGAATAATAGGCTACGTTTGTCACTGATATATTACCTTCAGCATTCCTACGTCAAGTTTGAGTTATACGATTTTCAAGTAATGAGTGTTTACTAGGCCTACTTTCAGGTCATAAGTTGACAGTAGTGCCTTAACGTATGTAAATGAAATGGTTTACCGCACCCTGCTCCCGTCTGGAATGAGACTTGTTCAGAACCGAACTGCTGACTGCCATGTAGTCCCTCTTTTTTATTCGACACCAAATGCCTTTGCCGGTATGTCTGGTCTTCTAAACTTCGCCCTCCGTAACTTGTAATACCTCATACACATTCCACCAGTGACACGGCAGAAATATACGCATAAAATTCTGAGTCATCCACCAGCCTTCAGAATACTTGATTAAGTCATGTTCAGAAATTTTAAACAAAATTACCACTTCTAGCACTCTTCTCCTCGCATATTTTTTGTGCGTTTATGTACCTAAGTATGTACTTACACAAGCTGTACATTATCATAGTTAAATTATTCGTGTTCTTACATACATCGCCAGGTAAACGTGTGCTGGAGTGGAGATATAAATACAGGCATTCTTCATTTCGGCTATTTATGGACGTGAGTGGTCAGGTTCATGCCCCGGCTGCTTTAATTTCGTTCCTCACTTTATTGTAATATGGGCAGATACCAGAACTCGTATGGACAATGTGGGAAGAGGTAAATTTCTGTTCCTGCAGAACAAGGAACCGCGATCCCCAGTCCCCTTTCCGGTGGCCAGTTCAGTCTCTAGGAGCACAGTCTTCTGGTGTGTAAGGTTTCATCTTTCCATAAAGGGTACTGACATTTCGGATGGATCCTGAAGATGAAGGCAGCAGTTTTTTTTTTGGTAAAATTAGAGACAACTGGCTGCGTAACTGAATAAAACCATCATCGTCGAAATTTCTGAAAATAACGAAACTGGACTTTCTCAAAAAAAAACTGCCTGTGTTATTTACAAAGTTGGACGTAAATAAGAGATGTTTTTATTAACAGAAATATTAGCCGTAAAATCATTGACTTTTATGCAAGTTATTACAACCATTTTGCTTGACATGTAATCTTCATTGTTACAGTAACTCATTAAAGTGATGGTCGGATGTTATAAGTGCACATTAACTGCAGCCATATCCATTTCGTAGTCATTAGGTTGTTGTTCAGCTCCGAGCAATGATATTCAGTACCCAAGCTACACAGAACTTTATTGGCTTGTAAGTTCGCCTGGTCGGAGTTCTACCGTAACATATCAGCTACAGAGTCAAAGTTCACGTCTTGATGGAGAGGGCTTTGGGAGGGGATGGCGGCTGCAAGGGAAGAGTAGATAGATTGCTCCAAAGTGGGAGGAAAGGAGAGTATAAAAAGGAAAGCACAGTCAAGGTATGAAGAAAAGCACCAGAAAATACAGGGAAAGCAGAAGCGGGGAAGTTCATTTCTATCCGAGAACTCTGTTCCCTGAGTTGTTTTGTGCTGCATATGTCTGAACAAAAAATTGTTTGAGGCTGTGTTTAGGACTGTGCTTTAACTCGATCCACCGTCAGAAGTTTTAAGTGGTAACACGTGCTGCCCTGCAAAGATATGCCTTGTGTAAGTAATGCGTTTGACTTAACAGATACACGACATTACTTACCTCTTACAAAGTTCGTGCTAGAGCCGAGGCTTTCGTGACTGGTGTTCAGTGCTTTCGATCTGCTGTTGAATTATGCTGGGTAGGAAAATAGACGTTTCCGGACGTTGCAGGAAACGTTGCATTTGATATCTTCAGGGTGAATGAATCTGGTTATAATTGGAGTAGGGGCGACGGTCCTTTTATATATCTGGCAGGAGGTGTCACCCTTCCACACATCGCCCGCTGCCAGATCTTTGTAAAGCCTTTCCGACAACTCCTAGATTTATTTACCCTGAATGCAGGAATTGCAACGTCTTCCGAGACGTCGGAAACTCTCTCTTCGTGGCATAACCCGCAAATCTGCTCCAACACGAGATTGTTCTGTAAAGATACTCAGACGTAAGGGAGAGGAAGTGTCAGGGAGCTGGATATACACGTAATTTCGCAGTGACAATATTCTTGATTTGTACTTTTCACCAAATGTTCATAGTATCTTCAGATTACGCGAAGGTATGATGAGCAGGTATGAGGCGTGTATGAGAATAAGTGAGAAGATTGAAGGCCTGGAAAGAAAAGACGCCTTGGGAGGAATTAAGTGAGGGTGATTTTTTTTAGCAGTGCTGTCGCTGAGACTTTTAGCATCTATGTTTGAATGACTTGTGAATTATGCATTATAATTGACTAAGAATGAATCGATCATTGCCTTATCGAGGTAGGTCAGAGAATTTTCATGGAGGGACTAATAAAACCACACAAACTCGCTATATTTAGTATTGGTGGCTGAGATTCGAATCTAGAACAACCCGAATACAAGTCTAGAGCCTTACCTACTCCGTAAAAATACTACTTGGAAGATATTTGTGTAGATGAAAGGAAGTGTGTGCGGCTGAAAGTGAATTTAAGAGAATCAGGGTAGAAAAATTTGAACTGCATTCATTTAGTTCAGAATAGGGACCAATGGCAGACTCTGATGAAGACAGTAATGAACATTCTGCTCCCATAAAACGAGGGGGAGGGGGAGGAGGTGGTTTCTTGTTAGCTGGGCGACTATTTGCTTCTCATCAAGGATGTTGCTCAATGTGGTTAGCGAGGATTCTGTACCCATATAGTGGAAATGTGTTCTTCTTAGCGTCCATCAGAAGTCTCTAGGCTCTAAACGAATTTCATCAGTTCATCAAAGAAGATTATCACATTTAATTAATATCAAATTCTATAAACCTGAGGGTTGTTTGACCGTGCATCTTCCTCATGAAATAATTTGAAATGCCAACTTGATGCAACAAGGTAATTTTATTAATGTATTCTTAGCTCGACATGTTTCTGGTACATACGCCCATCATCAGGAGCACTGGAAGTTGAGTTCCAGCATACGG
>Ga0136643_10007615_pt1 | contig 15690 bp, 10 predicted proteins | sample TergutLab28metaG_FD_96883 | JGI IMG/M metagenome (GOLD analysis project Ga0136643, IMG submission 96883) | Labiotermes labralis P1 segment gut microbial communities from Petit-Saut dam, French Guiana - Lab288 P1 (version 3) (version 3) | ecosystem: Host-associated > Arthropoda: Insects >... | reverse complement strand
TTTTTTAACTTTTTTTTGGCGGTGGTAAAACATTCCCCCCAAAATTAAACACCCATTACTGGGTCCAGTTCACCCACCCCCCCCCCCCCCCGATTTTCCTCTCTCTCTTCACGCTTCGAATATTTAAATTTTCCACAAGCCCGTTTTGAATATCCGAACGAGCAACGCGGAGAATCGCAAAACATGACTATAAGAGGAAAAGTATGTGACCCACACTCTGCCAGTGAAATGGAAACCAAAAAAAAAATTGTTTTCTTTTGGTGCATAAGAAGCGAAGCTGCCGTGTATCAAAACAATACAAGTTCGAAATAGTGCATTAAGTTCTCTGCTGCTTTCTTTCCCTGATGTGTACGTGTAATACGCACTGAAAAGCGCAAACTTCAGTGTTTCTCTTCTACTGTAATTTACATAATGCCTATATGAAAAGCATAAATGAATGTAGATGGTTTTGTTTACTTGATGGAGTGAATCAGAATTACGCCCATAGAAATTAAGTTTCCGCCTCGTAGACAACACCACTATTTAAATTAGTCTACCAAGACCGATCGCGTAACATTGTTCATTCTAAGGATAAGATTAAACTCTAAATTCAGTAGTAATAATGCAGAGCCCCTAAATGTTTACGGCAGGTGATACAAATTTTTCATAGAAGCTAATTTCAACACTGTATATCATTATACCAGAGGGCACACTAAAGTGTGCAGCACATCTGCTTAGTATTCATAACTTTTCGAGGAAATATTTTTCTTTGAAGTCGGCTACAGAAAATGAGTTCTGCCAAATTCCCCACAGGCAAAGCCTCGGATATTGAGTCAGATACGGTCACAACATCTTCCTTCCAGATCCCGTCCAATTATCTTTCAGTAATCATTCCATTCTATACCATGTAACGTAATCTGAGACTCGGACAGCGCCATTAAATGAAACGAATATTCGGCTGTTTCGGTTATAAATGTACTCTCGTTGTACAGTTAAGATTATTTTATACTACTTTACAAAACGACATAACGAACAAATAAAAAAATTGTTCGGTGACAAAGTTTAAGATAACGAAGAAATGTTATATTTACAATGGCCACGAAAGAAGCGTTTGTAATAGAAACCTTCAGAGAATCTGACCATGATACAAACATGAATTTAGTGGAGAAACCTGTTCCTGTAAGATGTTCATTTGAAAGACCAAGAAGAGGCTTACACGCTAGTATCGTCACTGTATTATAGGAGCAGTATGTACAGATGAGGGTTTTTCAGATCAGCGTTATCGCGTTAAAAAAAATGTTTGAACCCTGGTGTAATTACAATGATAATCGTGATGACAACGGTGTGGAGAATTACACAGTGTATAATTAAAAATAAAGAAAAAAAAGAAATTCATCTCAAAACAAAGTCTCAAATTCACGTACGTTCTTGAGAAACATATCTCCCGTCTGTTAATCACGAAGATCAAAACAGACAAACGTGTATGTATTTAATTACGACATATCATGAAACTGACAACCTGAGAAATGTTGTCACAATAACTTCACCTCTCGTAATGAGTACATTACGTAACATGTGGTGTCGCCAATAGCAGCGGCAGTCGTTCGTTGACGTGTTCTTAGGCAATATCTCTTTGCTCTCAGATGTGTTAATGATGGGTGCAACTCCTTTGTACAGTAGATGAAATGTAGCTTAGCTAAATTACACTCACAACTGCACAACTGTCTGTCTGTCTGTGCCTGATGGATGGTGGCCTTGCCTCTGAAGAAGTGCTTGATTGCACTAATATCATTTAAACTGATATAACAAAGAGTAATAATCTCTTTATACCATACAACCAAATCAGCAAACGTCTCTGAATTAGACTGTTATCAAATATAGACATATGGAATGGACAGGGCACGTAACAGGTATGGGGAAAGGGACAGACGTATAAAAAATATTAGGCCAAAAGTTTGTAAAGGAACGTGTATTGCAGTACATGAAGTTGTCTCAAGGAAATGCACGAGGGTGCAGACTGAATTCATCTAAGGATAGTATACAACAGATAGATGGTTGTGCGGGCAGACCTTAGATAGAATTCGATCAGACTTCTGTCCAGTAGCGAGGTTTTCTCTCAGTGATGTTGAGCCTGCAGGTTCTGCTGGCAGGATAACATAATGAGTAATATCAATCTATGTAAATTTTTGGTTATAACGGGAGGTGGTTGGAGTTCGCTTCCGATAATTCCAAGGGCGGGCTTTTTTAGCAGTGGTGCTGAGGACAGGAGGATGGATTTACCTCAGGAATGTTTCCATTGGTGGACTCTGGGGCTAGGGATTATAAATCGTCAGGTTAGTCTACCATGCAGACAGATGTGCAGTAATATGAAACTTGAAGATTCTGTGATGAAGGCAGACCGACGGAATTGGCTCAGGACCGTGTTCAAAGACAGGCCGCGTGGAACTATCTGGTTCTGCTACCCCTGCCGTTTAAGTTACCATGTCCCAAGTTAAAGAGATCTGTCGTCACATCCGTCCTTTAAATCACGTAATACATTTGCTTCTGTCATATGTGAATTTTCGTTTACACGTGTCAAGGTCATTCTTACATAATGGGACAGATGGTGTCGAATTTATGTTCCTAATAATTTGCTTCATAATCGATAAGTAGGAATAGCCTAGTCAGCACAATGTTTATAGTATGGACCGGACGAGCGACGATACGAGGTTCAGTTCTCGGCAGGTGTGAGAGATCTTTCCCGACATTGTTACCGGGTGTGGGACACATCCTGCTTCCAAATGGTACCTGCGGCTCTATGGTAAGTGGAAAAGGGACCTGTGCGTGAAGTTGACCACTAAAATCTATCCAGTACAAATGTAGGTAACAGGGCGAGCTACACCTCTATTCCCACTATACTCTTGTCAATGCACCTGTTAGCTATGGTTACTAGACACAAGTGAAAATATTTTTGTAATGTTCCTAATCGTATTTCCAATCTTCTCCTAAAAACAAAAACTTGGCTAATAAAATTACGTTCTGGCCGCATGTTTGTTTGTTCTGCCATTTAAACTTTGAACCATACAACTAACTTGAGGCAAAACTGCGTAAATACAATTCCACTGGAAAATATGTTTTAATTTTTATAATTTTCAGTTTCCTACTCTCTTTAATAACAACATACCGGATATGTGATTGTGGTACTGCAGCGGAATTAGTGTTATTTACTTTAGAAAAAATGAAATTATGAACATTTAAAAAACTTAAAAGGAGTATTTTGCAGAATGAAAAATACAAATTTTACTATAATAACAATTAATTTTTAGTTTCCAATTGAACGGCAATAACTAACGAATACTCAGAGCTACACATGTGAAATTTGGTAAGATAATACAGAAACGTCCGTTACGTACTATGTTTTCTAAGTCAACAAACGTAAACAAGAAAATGATATGAATATTTTAGGCTATGTCTGATCATTTCAACGTTTACAGAATAAGTGTTTAGTAACAAAGTCATCACAAAATTTAAAAAAGGCGACGATGTTATTAACAATACAGAGAATTACGATTTGGACAAGAAATGTGTGCAATAGGCGATCAAGCTTAAAGAGTTCTATTAGGAACTCTTTGCAGTTAGATGGGTGAATTTTAATTCTTTGTTGCAGACATTATTCCGCCTATAAATGTTAGATATTTCGTACTATATTTCCATATTACAAAGGGAACAGCCAAATGCCGCAACAACATTATATAAGCTTCCTTGTCCATAAAAGAGAAAGTATCAAGAATTACGAATTTTCCTTTGCATAAGATATTCCAGGTTTCAGGGGATGACTATTTTTAATAAACGGAGAGGCTCCAGTACACAAGGATTTCAGTACAAACTGTCCAGTAACGTCGACAAAGAAAGAATAAGAACCCGGTGCACATCTAACACCGAAAAAAGCCATAGGCATATTGGGTGTACCGAAAATGTAAACATCCATTTTTGTACGTCTCATCACACTGCGTGTTAAGCGCACTTTCCCTTCTATGTCTGCCTTTTTTTAAATGTCCACAATTTATAAAAGAAATATATGAAAGCTGTACGTATTCAAGAACAAGTAGATTGCGGGTTTTAGGACAAGGACTCATTTTCTGGAATCATCAGGAATATTTCTGTTACTGTCATATCCGAGCAGGTATGGATTTGTCTAAACCTGCAATGGGCGCAAGAAATTGTTTATCCGAAGATACAGAGTCCGAGGTGTGAAAGTAAACACACGAACCTACCCAATTCTCAGGACAAGTATTCAAGGCGCTTTAACTCTACTCCCCTACACACATACATAACAATTCGTCATTAAACACATGAACAATTCTATGTTACGTCACACAGCATACCAACTTTTTGTGTGACCTGTCCTACCTAAAAAAAAAAATAGTGCATTATTTTGGGCTTCAAGAAAGGCACATCATTTTAAAATCAGCGTAAAACTAAATTCAACCGAAAGTTTAATTCATACCGACACTAATAAGTTTCATTGTTGAATGCCAATTATCGTTATTTGGGAGATTAAATATAGATTAAGATAAAAATGTCATTCCTCACTGTGCAAAAAAACTCACAAACAATGAACCGAAGCTTTAGAATCCTCTTTGTGTTATAAAACGTAATGCGCAGTTGTATTCAGCATTGTTTGCTGTTTTTACAAAAAAAACTTTGGTTTTCCTTCCTTCTTTTCTTATTTGCTGAACGTGTCTTTCACAGATTTGATGAAATTCACACACACAAGTGTGAGTATCTCACATACACACGGAAACAAGTTTAACGCTTGGTTTGTTAGTGACAACTTGAGCCATTCACTGTTTCACAAGAACTCCGAGACTGTGTCGCTCTTGCACTGCACAAACATTGAAGAGCAGACACATAGTGATGTCAAATTTCTTCATGCGCCTTATAATTGATTTGTCTGGACTGAAAATGAAGGTCTAATCTGGATTATTCCGCCAGACAAACGGGTTATCTCTGTCTTACCTGTCTTTATGCATGCTAGCACTCAGACAGGTTGTCGTTATATAACTTTTCAAATTACTGAAATTAGATTTTTATGGTGTTTATTTTTATGGGAGAAGAACGTTGCACGTGTACATATATTACTGTCTGAAACTCAATAATTATTGTGATGGGCACAAAAACGACCGTTTAACTTACGAAGCCCTTGGTCGCATTTCTAATGCACCTGCTGTGATTTACATTTGCTTCATTTGCAACAAATAAGTAATTCACTCAGCATATCGTGCTTCAGGTTGAAAAAATTGGTTTTAGATATATCTTACATGTGCTATTTTGCAAAAGTAAACGAGAATCCTTCACAAAGATTATTGCATAATTCTACCGACAGATATTTTTCGACACATATTAGTAGTGACTGAAATTGAAATGAAGCATGTCTTCGGTCTAATTAATTCCAAAAAGAGAGACAAAAATTAATACAAACGTTATTGAAGGAAAGACTGAAAGGACGGAAAGACGAGGAATAAGAAGTAAGCAGCTAGTGTATGGCTTTGAGAAAAAGAGATAACACTGGAACTTGAAAGCGGGAGCACTAGATCGCCCTCTCTGGAAAACTTGTTTTGAAAGAGGCTATGGCCTGTCGCGAGTCAGGCTACGTAATGAATGTTAATGATTCTGAAGCCTTTGTTTTTAACCTTCGAATTCCAGATATTATTTATCATCGACACTAATAATTTATTGTTATTAATACTGTGACTATTATAATTAGAGTCGTTGCGCCATTCCGCATTTATATAATTTGTTTACATATAATGCTTCTCTAATATTTTTGCCAACTTACAGCTCGCATGCTCTTTTGTGTCGAGTAGAAATGCTGTTATGGGGGCACAGTGGTTAAGGTGCTGTGCTACAAATTGGAAGGTCGCTGGTTCGATCCCAGCTGGTGTCATTGGATTTTTCATTGACATAAAATCCTTCCGATCGCACTATGGCTCTGGGGTCGACCTCGCCTCTAACAGAAATGAGTACCAGGAGCATTTCCTGGGGGTAAACGCGGCCGGTGCGTAAGGCTGACAACCTACCACCATCCTGTGCCGTTGTCACGAAATCTGTGAATCTTAACTTCCTGGAACCCTCTGGGTCACTCCGGGCCTGTAATGGGACTGTTTTACCTTCTTTTTTTTTTAGAAATGCTATTATGAACTTTGAGCTCACTGTGTTAGTATAAAACATACGTATACAACAAGAAAATGTACTAACTTGAAAGAATAAATAAGTGTGTATGGAATACACAGGTCACAAAGTGTTGAGTAAAGTTGGAGAAAATATCATTAGTCATGCACAAGCAATGATTTGGGTGTAGGCTGTCGTAGCCAGTTTGAATGTCCAATGCAGACATTCGTTTGAAGGGACGATGGTAAAAAGTGGGGAATCTCAGTCAGGATAGACATAATCTAGACTAGATTTAAACCTCATAAATTGGGTCATGCCAAATTACGTACTCACTTCAGTATGACTTCTGTTTCAACTATTCATTATATATAAGTATGTTTTTAAAACACTGAAATATTGGCCTTTCACCCAACCTCAAACTATACAGCTGCCTCTATCGGATGTCCTCTAGTGCTTATTGAAACTTTCGGAATAGAATGGTTACAATATGCACCACATTCTTAAAAATTATAAAGCTCTGTATGTTCCCCACACTACAAATTTATGCTTTTAGACTCATTCCCAGAAAATGAAGCGATTATCGCTTAAATATTATTAATCGACTCTAGTAAATTAGACATAACACTCTGAAGAATTAACGACCTTACAAGCGTTGTTGATGTATTCTTCTATATCGCTTCAATTACTCGTTCACCATGAACCTGACACATTCATTTAAGTTCAGAAAAAATCATTAAACAACAAGAAAATGGAAAGAAATTTTTTTGCCATAAATTCAATATTATCATTTTGAATTCTGTAGTTCTATCAAAAAATCGAGTTCCTGCCTCACAGTAACGGACTCGTACAATCAGTCAACGCTGTTACTCGGAAAAGATGAACTCGCTGTTGAACTGGATTTGAAAATTATACGAAAAACACAAAGGCCCAAATTATGTCCGAAATATGCACACATTTGCATGTTAAAGCAGGTAGTTAATGTTCTATAAATGGTTACCGAAGAAGACTCCTGCAGAAGGTCCAGATTATTCCCGCCATTCTTTTGCCCAACCGGTACTGAAATAGAAGCGATGGCTTGTGTCAGAACAGCAACTAAACTTTGACTATTTGTGCAATAAAAATAAAACTCCATACTTATCTTCATCTTTCGTACAAAGCTACAATACATTTCAGATAGACCATAGCAAAAACATTTGCATACCTAAACAGGTCCATGTGGTTCCTACGCACTAAAACCTTATCACTGGTGCTAAAGTTTGAAGGTTTTACGAGGAACATTATGCTAGACGCAACAGAACAAAACATCGCCAACGACTTCATCCAAAAATCGTGTCCTATAAATTATTCGAAAATAAATAGACCTTTCTTTCTAACACAGATAGAGCAGCAAATGTAAAGGTAAATGGAGAACAGTACTGGTATTTATAAGGCTATATATACTGGCAAATTCAGCCTCAAAATGAAGCACATTCATGTGTAATACTAACGTACTTTGCGTTACTTTTGTAATTTATTTGAAATTTCATTAACTTAACAAAATAACTAACATAATAGACATAATTATTAGCCTCTACTAACAAAGAAGCACATTAAGTGCAATAATCCATATGACTGTTTGGTGTTACAGAACAAAGAGTAAGAAACACCAAGTGCGCTTGTTTTGTTCTGACAAAAAAAAGAGTTATGAGCGTCCCCATGCTTGTCCCTTCCGCAGAATGAGAGGCAAATACAGAAATTATGATCTGTTATGAAAGGCACAGACTGGGTAGTGTAGCAATTTGTTTTTGTCTTTCATTTTATGAAACTCTATCAATCATGTCCTAATGAAAGCTTAACATTTTACACCTTTTTGCATATTTATGAACCCTGCATTCTGGCCACATCATGTACAGGCTGTAAGTTTTCCTATGATACTCAGAATAATTAGCATCTCTTCTCTGTATCTTGTAATTATTTGACAAAAATGCTACATGCGAGACATTGTTGGTATGTATTAGAAGGTTTTGCATCATCACTGAGTGCAACACATACAACACAGAATTTAAAAGTTCTTAAGCAGGTCCGCGTTGTTTCGAACTGTCTCCTGATAAAAAAAAATTAATCGACGTACGTATGTAACGGACATTGCCTGCATATAACAGACATGGCCTGCATATAACGGACATGGCCTGCATATAACGGACATTGCCTGCATCTTTCATTCTCCGTGAACTAAAAGCCGGATATTTTTATACAATTTGGAAGTTTTTATGTTTCAGAAACTTATACACATCCGGCCTACAAAAAATGGTAATGTTACAAATAATACGTTCATGTAATTGTGTGATAAACTGCAGTGCCCACTTTAAAGCTTCGCTAGGCTAGGTGTGCGACGCACACCTAGCCAGCTGCACTCTCAACAGCCTATTCCCACACAACATGACATGCTGCCACAACACCATGTTTACAGAAACGAATTAAATTGTGAATGTTATAATATAACTTTAGCAAGGAGAAACATACCTCCCTGATGATGATCTAAAAAAGATCGAAACATGTCCGAGTGATTTTAATTACTTTTAAGTGTTTTTATGTGGAATTTATGTAAGTGCAATTGTTGGTTAATAATTGAAGTGATTCTAGGAAATGCACGGTGCAACAATAAGGTTTAAAGCTGGTGTTTGCAGGTATATGAAAACAAAGGACTAAGTAAATGGTTTGTACAAAGTTAACAATTTGTACACGAACATTATATACGAGGACTATCTGAAATGGAGAGATCCTCGAATGTCGTTAGTGAGCCCGGCAGCTAGCCAGTATAGTATGTGAGATACAGGCGGTACGTCGGAGGAAATGCGGTTCGGTTTCCTTCAGAATAAAGGGATTCATTGCGTGTCGAAAGCGTAAACACCGGCTCTGGGACTCAGCCATTCTCCATTTCAATTGGTACCATTGATGTTATTTCTGAGGAGGGGGGGGGTAATCTTTCAGGGTTTGAAGCTGGCCACTTACATCCATCTAAAATACCCATGTTAACCTTTTGACGCCTAATGTCAACTATAGTGGTCGTACCGCACCGCTAACCTCTAAAGTTGCATTTTATATATTTATTCAACAAATATAGGTACTGAATATTTTAAACATGATGTATATCTCCGTTTTTTTCCTTCAAAATGCAGTTTGTTTCATAATTTTAACTTATTTGGTTACTGTATTATTCACATTTTATATACAGGTGTGCTAAAATTAAAAAAATAATTCCGGCGCCAAAAAGTTAAGAATGTGTGAAGCCGTAATTCCTATCTCTTATAAGACGTTACGGCGGACACGTTTACTTTATCGCTTTTTCATGACTTGGCAGACCTAGTGGGCCTAGGCCTTCTCTTTGAGGTTTCGAGATCACACTCAAGACAACCACAATTGTTATGACTCCTACGAACTAGCGATCGTCCCGTCGCAGAGACCTGTACCTGACAACACACAACATAAAAAGAGACAGACATTCATATCCCTAGCGGGATTCGAACCCGCAGTCCCAGCAAGCGAGCGGCCGCAGACCCACACCTTAGACCGCTTGGCAGCTGGGATCGGCATACTTCACTTTGCCTACTCTTATTAGACCAGGAAACATTTAGAATCCAATTCATTGGGCACGGAATTGACAAGGTGAAGATACTGAAAAAAGCCGTGTGGAGCAGAGACTTTTTTTTGCATTTGGCCATTTAAGTGACGGAGAAAGGTTGAAATATGCATTTTAGGAAAGTAATTTACGAAAATGGAGGGTGCATGCAATTCAGGATCGCGTAGAATGACTGACTGTCTCAGTAGCTATGAATACTACGTTCAAACTTCGGGCCTGCTGCTGGTAATTGAGTCATGGAAATGGATCTTAAAGAAACGGGACTATAAACATAGGGTGTGGACGGAACTTAGAATCGTGCCTACTGGCTGGCTGAGGCATCAAGGTGTTGAGTTTTCGGATTCTCGTTCAACGGAGTTATTTAATTAATTAGCATAATGGGTTTTAAGGACGTGTGTTGTGAAAGTGGGATAGCCTATCAATTGAAATGATGAGTTTGCCCATTGGCTCACTTGGGTATTAGCATTGTTGAACTGACGGTTTCTGCTACCAGACATTTTATGAGAGAACTCTGTTGGCACCTGGGTCAGGAACCTTCAGAACATACACAGGTGACTCAATAGCCCATATTTTCTGATACGGAAAGATTGTAAGATTAATTCCGAACCTGCCGCAAGTCTTCAGAAGAAACGTGACTGTTTAGAGCAACAGCAACCGCAGGCCGTCACGAGATAATTAATGGTAAAACCACGACACTGCCGGCCGCGGCAGAAGCAGCTGTGTAATGTGTCTGCCTAAATGGACTGACATTCAATTGCAGGCATTCACAAGAGGATAAACTGACTTGAGGGTCTGTATTTGCATCATTCGGAGATCTGTCACTGCTCAAGATACAGATACCGTTCTGCATTCAGATTCCTCTGTGCCATCCGTCACGAGGAACATTATAATGCTCTTAACTTCACTCCAACATGCGTTCCTTTACGCGGTGGTTCCTAAGTTCTGTTCTGCAAACGTAAGCTTTTCACAGATAGGTCTGTGCTGCTGATAACGTAGTTAAATAAAACAAATATACATCGCAACTTCCACTCATCAAAAATGAGATATTTTCAGTTATATTTTTTTCTAATTAAATTACATTTTTTTTTTCCAATTACAATAAACTAACTGATATGAAATCTTACTAATACACATGTTGACGTCTTTTAGTTCCGCTAAATGTAAGATACAACGAAAATTGTGGCCCTAAATGTGTAGTTCCTAATTATATCGATACCCTGCATTGTGTATAAGTTCTTATACAATCAGTGTTGATTTGATTTGAATTTCATGTAATAAAGCACAGCAAAGTTTGTTCAAGCAATTCCATCTTTTAACTGCACTACTAAAGTAAATCGAAGACCGTTAGGTAAGGTCTAGTATTTATTTCATTTTATTTATTTTTGGCGCACGAGTACGTAATTTTATTGGTAATTCACAAGAAGTTCAAGTGGCATAAATCTGTAGAAAATATGTGTAGCAAATTAATCGTAGCGGATGTGGCAGGAAGCGGACCCGTACTGTTTTAATTAGTCTTTAAAATATGTGTATAGGAACTGAGCAATAACAGCCGGTCTGACGGATGTGCGTAGAAGAGCCGAGTGATAAAACCACACCAATAATACGAGGCGGTCTGCCAGATTAGCGTACAGGAACTAAGGGAAAACACCAAAATGTCAGTAATAATAACTAGTCTGCCAGATATGCGTACAGGAACTAAGGGAAAACACCAAAATGTCAGTAATAATAGCTAGTCTGCCAGATATGCATACAGTAACTAAGGGAAAACACCAAAATATCAGTAATAATAGCTAGTCTGCCAGATATACATACAGTAACTAAGGGAAAACACCAAAATGTCAGTAATAATAGCTAGCCTGCCAGATTAATATACAGGAACTAAGGGAAAACACCAAAATGTCAGTAATAATAGCTAGTCTGTCAGATATGCGTACAGGAACTAAGGAAAAACGCAAGAACATCAGTAAAAACAGGCTGTCTGCCAGATGAGTTCTCATATCAAGAGCGGGATCCCTGCATGCGAATCAGGAACGCTGCAACGTGGTTCAGTAGAATCAGAAATGAAACACACAAACAGACTTGCAGACAGATAATGATTTCCAGAATTAATTGTATGGACTTGGTGCAAAGAACATTTAGTACACTACAATAACTCATTCATATTTCCTTACCAGCAAAGCTAATATTCTGGGCACAAATTTCTGAAAAAAAGCATGTGTTTGACCGGGTCACCCTGAGTACCCCACATATCATACCTCTAATTCATTTATGTTCAAGTCAGACTAATGAGCTCTGTCATTGATTGTGCTTGAGCTTCCCTTTACTTATGAATAAATGCAAGAGTTTATGCAGCTATCATGAATGAATTCCTACATACTACATTTAAGTCTCTTTGTCATATCATTTCCGCTCTTCCTACACTTCTTTCTCAATTTCTTTAATATCTTGCATACTATTTCTTTTGCTTTTTTTTTCCTTTGTTTTATGACGTCTTCTATCAACTCATGCGTCTCGAACTGTATGATCAGTACAGAAAATAGAATATTTTACCTCAGAAGAGAAGAATTACGAACTTCCTAAATGTTATAAGGTTTGTAAGTGCTTGTGTGTTTTTTCTGTGTGTTTTTGTGTTTCTGTGTGTTAGCCCACTCCTATGTTTTAGTCATTTTAACTTTTAGACCAAATTACTGTTTCTGTCAAAACCTGACATAAATATTATGTTACTACATCACTCTACAACGTACATTTAAACTTCCTAATGTTAGTAATAAATATATGGTATAATCATGAACTTTTGAGGTGAGGGTGATCCTGGTTCCACTGACTCATGAAGTCTGAACTTGTGTAGGGTAATGTTTGAAACTGCGCAAATTCTTTGACTGAACGTGCAACCTTATTTAATGTTTTGTTTACCGCGCATCGTGATGTATCCGTATAATAAAAACCAAGAGGATGCACTATTTACTATCAATTTATTTCAATGATTAACCTCTACATGTTTCGAGCAGGCTTACTGCTCATCGTCAATAGATACTACTCTGTATATACAGAGTAGTACCTCCTGATGATGAGCAGTAAGCCTGCTCGAAACATGTATAGGTTAAGTTTTGAAATCAATTGAAAGTGAATAGTGCATCCTGTTCGTTCTTATTTACGTCCTAGTTTACTAGAATGTACAGTAACAAAGTCACGCCCGTGAGAAAAATTTCTTAGCCCTGCTTTTGTGGCGGTAATTAAGGAAATGTTCTAGCTAGTCTCGTGAAATTTGACATGCAGTTACAGCACAAACCTACCTACTCATAACGTACGAACTACTCCCCGTCTTATGTCAAAAAAATACGGAAATGTTGACAAAGAATTATTTTATGACACATCCGGCAAATTCAACACACAGAATTACTTACATAAGAAAGTGTTCAAAGAAAGTTAAAACAACGATATCAGCACTATTAAATATATTCCGGGGTTGGAATTCCAGCAGGAGAAGGAGATTTTTCCTTCCCCAAAACCACCCAGACCGGCTCTGAGGTCCATCCAGTCTCCTACTCAACGGGTACCGGGTTTCGTTCCCGGGGATTTTGAGGTTTGGGATCGAAAATAACCAATCAATTCCATCTAATGCCGAGGTTCAGAATGTGTGGAGCTGTACCTCTGCTGCTCCTACACGCCTTCATGGCGGTGACAGGAAAAGGTTTTTGCTTTTTACCTTTCCTGCTAAGTATGAAGAATCACACTTTACCACTACGGAAATAAGCTGAGTTAAACTGCTTGGAATTCGTAGCAGTCCGTAAGCCTTAAACATGTCCGACGATATGAAACCAGTCCACGTTTTCATCAGATTCGTATGATAAATTCAGCGGAAGTCTCAGGTAAAAATTCATAAATCAGGCCTGTATTGTTCCGCAGTAGAGGGAGATTCGTAAACCACAAATATGGTTCTCTATAGAGGACAGTGTTTTACAGCACGAAACGTAGAAACGTAACAACGCTCTAGACTGATGCGATAGTTTCTGAGGATTTTTAAAATACAGGATACACTTTACACGTGGAGCTGATCGGAAAAAATATTTAAATCTTAGTTCTTGTTTTACACCAAGAAACTGCCTTTCCATATAAACATCAACTTGATAAAGTTGTTGAGAGAAAAAAAAACTTGTTTTTTAGAATACTGTAAGAAGCACACAATTTTTTTTTTAGCTAAAACATTCCAACCGTAAATAAAGTGTTATACAAGGCCGTCACTTTTTCAAAGGGCTAATTATATTTCTTTGCGACTGGTGTCTTAAGAAACTTACAGGCGGCTAAGTCGTCATTAAGATTCAAGAATACACCAAAAACGCACTATATTACGTATAAAGATTTTACAATTACAACACTAGAACGTTATATGTACTACAGTGCATTTGTTCGTATATCCTTGAATTCTAACAATCAGAGCACGGATTTGAATACCATAAAATCCTCATTAAGACTTTAAAACTTTAAAATCGTTTGTAAATATTTAAGTGGCATGGTAAGGTTTTACCTTAACGAGGTAGTAATTCCGTTTTACCTGTAGAAGAGATGTGATCGTTTTCTGGCAACATAAAAACAGGTGTAAAATGTCAAGCTTTTTGGTAGAATCAGAAAGGCGTATTTGCATTTATATATATAAAAAAAAGAATAGCTGGCAGGGTGCTGTGGAATCAATGCAAAGCTGCTGTGCCTTCCCCTGGGCTTAACAAAGTACAGCACCCTGAAGGCATATGGGCCAGTTGATGTACAGCTCTAAGTACCGTCCCGATAAGCGCTAGATGAAAGCGAGTAGCCAGCTTCACAGCCTGGCCGTTTTGTTTCTAGGGAAAAGGACAGCGATTATCATTAAATAGAAAGCTGGGTCGAACCCATACCCGGTCTCAAAGCTTTGAGAAGGAAACAAAGTTTTGCTCCTGAACAGTCACTATGCGAACTGAGGTACTACGTCTCCGTCATAAAAGTTGGTTTCCAACCAAGAAACTGCAAATCGCCAGACACAGAAGGACGGGATATGCGAAGAAGAAACGAGTACTTTATTAGCCGACTGAAGGATTGTAACATAATAAGAATGTTACTATTGCTGGGAGTGTTGTTATCATTCTTACATGAGAGCTGCATGAGTGGGTAGAGGCTCGTAAACCCTTCCTATATAAGGCAGAAGTTAATAACGAAAGAAGAAACAGGCCATAGAACGGGGTGTATAGAAAATCGACGCCCTCACCGGATATTTGAACTTCGGAATTCCTGTGTTACTCTCCTTTATATCTGAGTTCTTCGGCCTTATTACGAGCGAAACAAGGTTAGAATACTTAATAGGAAGAGCGATAAGGCCAAACAAAAGATCTGGCTTTTATATCTTAAGAGTTACGCCTCTCTTGAGTGTTCATTCTTTGAAAGCGTTTCGCGTCCATAGAGAAAGAGATACGAAATGTCCGCCACAGCGTATATTTACCGGCACCTTCACTCTGTGTTTGTTGCTAGATTTTAAATTGGCGATAATAGTTCAAGAAAAACACAGAACATGCCAACATATAAACGTGGCTTCCTACGTTTTACATGTATCTTTGCGACAGCCTTGCAACACACGGCCGTTTTCGTGTGGGTGAAGTTTCTGCCGCATCCTAGTAACGTACTAACGAACCATCAAGGTATCTGTTTTCTCGCTACGTTAGCAACAGATTTATTGTACTAACCTCGTAAAAGGCGAGGTCGTATGATAAATGCACGTAAGTCTTCATGTAAAGAGTCTGTTACTGTTGCCGTATTTTAATCAAAGTTAAAATTCATAAAAAGATTTAGTAAAAATCGCCAACAATGAATTGTTTGTGTGAAGTGAGAGAGAAAACCAACAAGATGCAACAGTTAGATGTTTATTTTCAACAATTTCTCAACATGTTTCGGGCATCATTATGCCCATCTTCAGGAGA
>Ga0136643_10007611_pt1 | contig 15691 bp, 7 predicted proteins | sample TergutLab28metaG_FD_96883 | JGI IMG/M metagenome (GOLD analysis project Ga0136643, IMG submission 96883) | Labiotermes labralis P1 segment gut microbial communities from Petit-Saut dam, French Guiana - Lab288 P1 (version 3) (version 3) | ecosystem: Host-associated > Arthropoda: Insects >... | reverse complement strand
ATCATGAACATCGAGTGGTCAGCAGCCCCTTCGTATTCTAAAGACCCCACGCTCGAATCGAAGAACAGAAGCCGGTTATCGTGACTAAAATTTTACGTTGATATTCTCTGTCCTTCAACGAAAATTCTAAGGTCTAAATAACTAACCAACTAAATAATTAAATCACTTCAAGCAGCAGATTCTTTTTTGAAAAGCTAAGAGCTCCCCAGCTAGTCAAGAAATTTCCCGTATTTTACGTAACCCGAAAGTTCATTAACATGATCACAACAGCCAGCCCTTCACTTGTCTCCATTCTGAGCCAAATTAACCCAGTCTACGCCCGCCCCGCATTCTATTTCTTTAAGATCGATTTTAATACTGTGCTTCCATCTATGCCTAGTTTTTCCATGTGTTCTTTTTTACCTCAGCTTTCCCCACGGAAACCCTATTAATTTCTCTTCTCCCATGTACGTGCCACATGTCCCGCCCATCTTCTCGTTAATTTGATCAACCGAATAATGTCTGGTGAGCTACTATCATGAAGATCCTCATTATGTAATTTTTTCCATTCCCCTATTAGTTCCTCCTCCTTAGGTCCAAATGTCTTCTTCATTGAAATACGTCACAAGTGCTTCCTTACAGATCCCTGTACAGTAAGATGTTCAAAACCTCTCGACGCTACGTAGTTGAAGGGGTCTAGTAAATAACCAAAGTATCCAACATCCTCCCTGTGATGTTTGTCGGGTTATGAAACTGGTCCTGGAAAATGTACAAGTTTTACAAGAGACTGCAGGGCTATGGACCTAGCCGACAGCGAGGAGGACCGTCTTCTACCGTACCAAGTAACATATGCAGGATGCAAAAGGCGTAAAGAAGCTGAAGTTGGACATTTTAGTTCGTTGAGTGAAGTGTGCGCACCTTCCAACGACGATCACGCTACTAACTTGCCACCTTAACACAAGGCAATGTTTACAACTACAATTTCAAGAACATTTAATTCGAACAAAAAAGCATAGCTATGCCTCCCCCCCCCCTCCGGTTGATAATGCCTTGTCATTACAAAAGAACGATTTAGGAAAGCGAAATAAAATTATAATAGTCGATATTGTTAGATTATTAATATAATTTAAAAATTGGCTCTTTGAATGTTTAAGAAACAGGTTAAGTTCCAGTAAGTTTGTGCAAACAATAGGAGTAATTATATACAGGTCTCCAGAAATACGGTAGACTACTCGTTAGGGCAAATTAACAGAGATCGTTAGCGAATAATAGAGGCCTATGCTGTAAATACTGACCCAAATAAGACGGCGTCCATAAATGCGATGGAACGACCAACTTCAAATTTGTATCTCTATTGCACGAAGGTACATACAACAGCCTGCAGTCAAGTCACAAGCAGGCTTAGCTTTGACACTACATTGAGAAGGATGTCAGCTGCTTGCTTCAACTGCCGGGATGGTCCTTTCTACACAGTGTCGAAAATAACACTGTGCCTGTCACTTGGCCCATGTCGTAGAGACCTATTTTGGAATACTCAAAGAGAATAAATTACATTTTCCTACAAAAAGTTGCAACTCAGAAGTGGACATAACCCGGGCACGAAGTTAATAAAGAACACAATAAATGCGAATTGAATTAATATTAATAATATTTATGTGTAATACATCTTCAAAACTGATGCGTCCTAAGTGCTAAAAATGCACATCAGTTTCGGCTTTTCTTCTTGAATTGTAGGCTACTTGTTTAAATAGTTTACGGAACGGTTACACAAACCTTAAATAAGTAACGACTAACAACGCAACACAAGATATTTCCAGCAGACTTTGCACTTTGAAGTTCTCTATCAACAGGTGATTCATTTCATTGAAACTGTGTCGAATAATGACCAATGTCTGTAAAATATTTAAAACGCATGACATTTTATAAGTTGCCTTTACTCCATCTCTCACGTGATAGTTGAATGACGTACAGTGAGAGGTTGGTGATTTACTGTCAGAATACCAGCATCGAGGATGGTGACTGCAGTACCTTAAACGAAACTTAATTGGGTCGTCTGGAGCATATTCTGAATGAGTTCAATCCAGATGATACTGAAATACCTTAAATACAAGCAGGATGTCCACTGCTAGGCCACTTAACTGGGTCATCTGGAACCTGTTCGGAATGAGTTCAATCCAGATATTAAACTCCCAACCCCCTTACTTCTCATATGTTTAAATATCGCGGGCCTATTCCCCATCATGTTGTACTGCACACTCTTTCCATTTCCATCCCATACTTCGACAACATTTATTTCAGGAATGTCATTCGAAATGAAATCCAATGTTGTTATGGATACCTAAAGTTTGTAAGAGTCAGAACGCTTTGAAAGATGTAACTACCCAATTAAATTCGGTCTTAGACTCTGTACATTGTCTTCATTCATGTCACATTTTGTCGATCTTGCACATACATCACGACACGGGTGTAGTAATTTTTAAACAAATAAGCCCTATAAATCAGTCTTTAGGTAATTTATAACTTTTTTTCATACAGGAGTACTATTTCCTTTCTAATGATGAACTGTAACTTCCCTCCCCACCCGCAATGGCCAGACTTTCGGTTTACTCAGTACTTTAAAAAAAAAAACAGAAAATTTAGTCACCTACAGAAAAAGAGGCGATATAGTAGTAATTCCTCCAGATAATATATATATATTTTTTTTTCGAAATCGACTGCTGAAGTTACCTCTCAGTGCTCTAAACATTCTACCCATTACATCTTCCTAGATTTAAAGTATTAAAAAAATAGCTGAAGAAGAAGAGTAATCTTTCTCGTTATATAACGTTATTCATTCTCCTGACAGTTAACTTTTGTTACTGTCCAATCTTACATCCTTAAACTAGGACACAACAGCCACTTTCTTGCTTCGTACCAGGCCGTCATTACACTTCACATCATCGCAGTCTCCACGAAGCTACTTTCAACGTGCCGGATTAAATATCCATTAAAATAAGACCAGCTGTGTTACAGCCAAAAATCTATTCATTTTTATGTCTCATATGAGGTGGGTTACGTAGGTAGGCGGGGCGGGGGGGGGACAAATGAGTTGTATGTGTTTGCACATGTGCCCGCAGTTCCCTTATTCCTCCAGTTTAGAGTTGCACCTTAGCAAATTTGACAAAAGAAATATGATTCAATTTGGTAAACGAGAAAAGAACTACTCGTTATTTCGTGCGATCAAGTTTTCTATGTCAGCCGTACCCCAAGTTTGAAAATTTGATTTCGGAATACAATCCATGTAGGTCACATACGTCAGCTAGTCTTTAGGCCTGTATGTTTTTCTGGTGGTACGCAACAATAATTCATACCAGCATCTCTTGTAGAACACAACAATAATAGAGAGATCTGAAATTTAAATGAATACAATGGGTTTTCTTTCTGTTCTATGTCAAGTTCTTAATTTTCGTTCTCACTTTCGTCACAGACTTGACCTGCCATTGTTTTTTGTCACATTTCAATGTTGGCATCTATGTTTCAAGGAAAAATAAAATTGTACGTACGCGCGCTCATGCGCGATGGTGTTGGCGCGCTACGGCACCACCTAAAGGTTTCCATGAACGTGCTTCATGTGAGGATGAACTAGCTCAAAAACACCCAATTATAGACTGGAAGGTTTAGAAATTAACTAGGCACGTTTAACGCAAATAGTAACATTATAAGTAATATAAATAAGTGGATAAATCAATTTGAAAGTGTTGTATCTCACAGAATACCTACGCAAATAATAAATCAAATACTTAAGGAAGACTCCGAGGTCGCCCGAAACTATGGAAAGTTTATTATATTTACTTATTTATATCTTTAATGACGCTGCCAGTAGCTCAGAATACACAGTGTCGGAAGATGAGACTAGTGAATTGTGAACTGGAAAGGACGTGGAAGGAAGCAGTACCATCCCGGAAGTTGAGAGGATGAACTGAGGAAGACCATGAAAACCTTCAACACAGAATCAAAAGAAGCTTTTTCCGGATAAAAATATAAAGTATTATCTGAATACACTTCTTTTTGTGAACCATAAGCTCCAATTGTACGATAATTTGCATAAAGACTGAAAAAAAAATGGTTTCTTTCACAAAAGCTTTAATGTCTTCATTTCAATTCAATTTTACATTTAACACTGCAGGGCTAGAGAGCTCATAACCAAAGTCTATAGCCTGATATAAACGAAGGGTACGAGAAAGTTTGGGATTTTGTGTACAGCTACGTGAATTTCATTCTAAATTCTCGTATAATTTCACAGTTGTACGAAAAGGTGACAACAGTGTCGTGTAAAGCTGAAGACAGCCGCTGGTATCACTAGCCACAGAAAGCACCATGAGCTCTCCCATCAGCTCCACGGTAATATAGCCTGTCTGTAATAGGGATTATTGTTCGTATTTAAGATCTGACAAAAGTTGCAGAAGATGCAACCTGATTACTGTTCAATCATACAACAGAAATACTTGTAAGTAATGGTAAGTAAGGGTACCAAAACCAATTATTTCCAAAACGCTTTCCTAACGATTCTTGAGTATTTCATCGACTCTGAAGTGGTTATACTGAACACACAAATCTATAACTGCAGATGAATAAACATACCAAAACGAAAGACGCTATAGACGTCAATTATTTTTAATTCATTATATATTATGCCTTCAATAATAAAGCTTCCAGTGTAGGTTTTAGGTGTTAGCAACGCGATACATATTTATTTCATGCAAACGTACATTAACAATGGCCATTAAAAAAAAACAAGCTTGGGGAGTCTGATTTGAGTTTCATATAAACTAGCAACAATATTGGCGTGATATGAACCGAAACTGAGTCTGCTACACACATTTTACTATAAAATAGAGCAAAAAATCAAAATAATAAAATGTTCAGTAATTTTTAAATAAGCGGATGTAAACGAACTTGGTTTTATTTAGCTTGTCAAGACGTCGTATTATCGAAAGCTAAATTTATCTCAATAACAACTCTAATTGCACTGTCAATGTACTTCCGTTCTGCTCCAGTGCTTGAAAGTCATTTTTTTAAAAAATGAAGTATATTAATTCCTTGGATTTAAAGAAAGGGTAGACTCTTCATACACGAGTACAGGGTTATTCGAAATGATTGTCTGGGTTTTAACAACTTGTCATATACCAACACTTGATATAGGAGTACATGTATATTTTTTATATAATAGAACAACACTCCAAGTTTTTGTTACATACCTTACAGGTGCTCTATATGTGAACCCTTTGTGATTCTACAAACATCAACACGATAATCGAGTTCGTTCCAAACTGATAAGCTGTTAAAATCCCGACAATGATTTCGAATAACCATGTATTTCAAATTGCAGCGATAAAAAATGTGTCACGGCCAAACTCTCGTTTGCATCCTACCATTTCATTGCCAATAATATACACGTCGTGTCCTCGATTACATATGGCTAGATTACAAAGGTACTGCAACCTGTTGTACCAACAGTATGAGACGACGTTAATCAAGTTGACATAATACAAAATATGTTTTACTTTTAACGACGTTCACAACTGGTTTGAACAATCAGTTTTTATATATGCTACTCCACTAATCCACACACCATTTGTCATCTGTAGGCCCTTTTATGTTATTCGTCCAGTGCAAGTAGTAAATTAATTTCTGTTACATATAACGCGCAAGCAGGAGCACAGTCGAGTGAACTCTCCCGAAACCCGAGCATTCAGGCAGACCAAATGTATCTGTAAATGTTATGTTGTTTACATAACATTTTGATAATGTTACAAAAATATAAATAAATAAATAACAATCTATAGGAAGTATTAAAGCATTACTAGTTCGAAATCAAGCAATTTAACTTCAAGTTATGACGTCGGTTTCAGCTTCACGCGTAGCTACGCTAACCACCAACAAAGCGGCTTGGGACTGACGCTGGACGGGAAAAAGTGACGCAATTCGTGAAGCGACGCCTAGACCCTTGACTTCCGCCCGGACTCTCATAACCGTCACTAAGAGTCTCTAGAAGTTTAAAAATTTTACGTGTTTCCGGATGGTGGGTCCATTATCGTAGGGTTTCAAATTACGCTGTGTGCATGCCTGTAAAAGCGAGCCGACTTAAACTAGTTCAGCGATTAAAACGAAAGCGTCATAAAACGAAAACCCTGAACATGTACAGCACTGTGTTACTGGCTCAGTAACAGTGGACAGTTAAAATTAAGTATGTATGTGTGTTTTATTTACAGACACCGTAATTTGCGAAGGCTGTAAATTATCGGTGAAAGGCGAGTGAATAATTACAGAGTGCTGTATTCGTGGAATTATCCCGACAGGGGAAAACCAAAATACTAAGAGGAAACCTGCCCCATTGCCACTTTGTTGACAACAAATCCCACATGGACTAGTATGGGACTAAACCCGGACCTTGGCGAGTTAAAATGATGGTTAACACTAAAGGTACAAGATGGATACAAATAAATTGTTAAATTTCCTTTATGAGAACTTACTTTTCTATGCGGTTCTTCGTCTACTGGGTGAGTGGAATTGATAGATAAGGAGCATAAGAACACACAGTAGGCTAATGGGTGTATGTACCACACATAAAATAAATAGGAAAGGAAGAAGATGTGAAATATAATTTTGTTCTTTATGAGTATCATCCTAAATGGAATTCAATAGAGAAAAGTGCTAGTATGTAATTAGCAAATTTTACAAGTGTGTACGGAGCTCGTATTATTTACAATACACAAGCACACTTTCCTTCTTCTGATGCTAACGTAATCTAACGCAATCTCGCCAGCACATGTGAAGCGACGGTAAAATGAAATACGGAAAGTAATACCGAATACACAAAATATTCGGTTATTAATGCTGTGAGATTGTGACTTTAAAACTGTTAAATTGGTATTTACACTTATCATTTCAAGTGCGCAATTAATAATAAAAATATATACGGTTTAATCCGGTACTATGAGAGACTGCGCATTATGGAACAGCATTCAATTATGCTAATCTATATAATCTAAAGAAACAAATCTTACGACTTCCTAGGGTACAAAAACGTCAACGAAAAAGGGTGGCAATGCATAATTTCAGCACCTCGCACTTCTCAGTGCCATGCAGTAACGATGCTACAGACACTCATAGGCCAGCGCCAGCACATTTTTTTAGGGAGTGTCAGCACGGTTTTCATTTTGCATTTCTTTTTAAGCAACGGCGAACATTTATTTAGTACTCAGCCATAAGAGACATTATTCTTATTCACCAAACAAACTAAGAAATCTAAATCTTAGCCAAACTCTTCCTAGTTAAAAAATACAAACTTAAAAACCGAGACACATTGTACCAAGTTTTGAGACATTGTGTACCTGGGTACACCCGGTACAGAACGTAGGCACGCCTACGATTATACTACGTAAGAAAATATGCAGATTATGTTTGCCCTGACAGTACGGTTTGGGCTCGTCGTGTAAGGGTCCTAACCGGTGCAGGGGCAACACCATGGACCCACTAGAGACGTGAGCACAGAATGCACAATAAAAAAATGGAAGCTTCTAACACACAACCACTACTGCTATGCAGTCTAGCAATACGAAATTTACGTACATTATTGCACTTGTTCACTTAGAACTGTTCCTGATATTAGAAATATTTTTGGCTTAATAAATATGTTTGGCTTTAAAACACATAAAAAGATCAACAATAAAAGAGCAGCTATAATGAAGATCTCTTACAAATAAAAAAAGGCTAAAATTGTAATAAATGCAATGTAATTGTGAGATCTAACAAGAACGTATATGCATATTTTGCGCTTTTGCTTTCATTTTCAGTTTGTATACATACAGTCCAAGAGGAGTGAAACAGGTAGCTTACATGAAATTACATAATCATGTCAGGTGGCATTTGACTGCTTAGATATTAATATTGGAAGCACAACGGGATGTTCTTCATCAAGATGAACAATGAAGGCTGAAGGCCATGTAAGTATATTTAAGAACACATAAAAGTATAACTTAATAATTATAACAGTAAAGTTGTTTTTACGTTACCTTGCTTTCGGGTTACAGCTGACAGGTGAAGTCAATGAAAGTGGTTTAATAAGGCATGCGCTCCAAATTTAAAACAATACACTCGCACACTGAAGTGTGTTTTCGGGGTGATGTTACGTTTAATTGCGATGTATATGCGTCTCTGGCTAAGAACTGTAGGAATATTAAGAAAGAGAGCACATTCATAACAACCAAATCAGATCCCATGTAACCGCACCGAACGAACTGCACCAGTCGTCTGCTTTTACCGACTCCCTATACCCTTCCATAAGACTTGGTGTTTGGATACACGGCTCATTAAGGACGACAGAACCATTCAGTTCGTCACTTGTTCACAGCAGCACTATCCGAAAGACACCCCTTGTAATTTGTAACCTCAGTTAATCCTGGCACCACCAGGTTGCAGCACATGGTGGTAGGTAGATGGATAGCAGCACAGATCATGATAGCAGTCTAGTAGATTTTCGGTGATTTAGATGATCTGTGCCAGGCAAGCTTTCTGCTTGTTTCTGAAATGTTTATACATTTTAGCACGAAATATCTATCCATGTCAACATGTTGGTACAGAAATGTAATTCGATACTAATATCTAGGCACGCACATATGACATCAGTCTGAATAATAAGCTCATGGTTCACCGCGCAATACAAAACGGCAAGGGCCCATTTGGTTTTCTTTATAAAGACATGGATTACAGTTTTATATAATTGCGAATATCGCCATCTGTTAGGTAAAAACCAAACTATACCAAGGCGACCTCCACCACTCCGTATTGCGCCCGTAAGTACAGACACAGGGAATCCATGAGGGCGACACAGTGCCGATTAGGGACCTACAGCTTTCGCGATGTTCCCGATACTGCGGCTTGGTTCGGTAGATAAGCCGACTGACGTTCACACCTCGTTCAGTCATGCTGTTGTCAGCTTTAGCAGGTTTGATTGAGAAGAATATTTGCATACATTTGCATGCTCGCATGCATAATAATTGCTTGGTATCACTATGTGTGGTTTGTCTTTGCTCAACTGTCGCTCAATAATTCACTGTTGCTGTGTTTGATAAAGTAGTCACTTCAAACAACCGTAATATTCACTTCATATAGCCAACATAAGAAAACCCTGTATTCAGTAATACATAAGAGTGATGCCACATAACACCACAGTCCAAAATTTCAATAAAGTTACACAGCACGAGGAGTGTAGGTTTCTTGCCTCTCATAATTACCGCGAAATGTTTCGAACCGGCCATGTTGTCACAGAAACACAACTGCACGGAACTATATATTTGCAGTACACTAAATGCCCGGCAGAATAGAGAATAACATACATGTCGGTTAAGACGGAAACATTGTAAAGCAAGGGTAGTACTTTCACGGTGGTGCCGGTGATAATTTTTATCATACGTAGCTCTTCATTGAAAGTCAGTTCTGCCTTGAATTTGTTGGAAAATGTTCTTCATACAAAATGTCTTAAGACATTTTAAGTCCATAATTAGTCAATTTTGTTTTTGTTATCTTCAATAAAATTGGGGAAAAATCTGACCAAATTCACTGTGAGGTATTCTAGTGACCACTGACACACTCTTTGTCAAATGAAAGTTGATTTACATGTGTGGGTGTATTACAAATTACTTTGGATTTCGTAATCGCCTCTGTACACCCTACCGAGCGTTACATTCTTAACGTTTGTCATCTCTTTTCGTGCTTTTGTGACATTATCTTAGCAACAAAATTTGCACAATTGAAAATGTAATGGTAAAAGAGTAATTTCAAATTACTGCCTTTTGGACTGTAAGGATCACACAGGAGGGCAATGGTTAATAGGATCTCAGTCTCCTTCCTTGAATGAAGAACATCATAAAATAAGAATTTTCCATTTAATTACTCATGTACAAACATCACTAATTTGCCATTATTTTTAAAAACATGTTTTTTTGGGGTGCTTTCACAGTTGTGCATTTGAAGTCTATTATTCTGGGATATGGTGATGCCTCACTGGGTGATTATTGCATAATGTTTTCAGACTGCATGATGATCTCATCTTCAAGGGTCAGTCTCTGTTATGACCCTTGAAGTTGAGACCATCACAGTCTGTTGAAATATTCAGCACCAGTCACCCAATGATGTGACACCACATCCCAGAAGAATGGAGACTTGAACTTACACAGAAATTTAAAACATTACAACAGACATAGAACAAGTGTTTCAACTTGCCAGCAATGATCTCTTGTGTGGCACATGCCGTTCTGTGGACACAATTTACGTTACTGGATTAGTTTATATCTCAGAAACTGGGTATTGAGAGTAGTGATTAAAATTTTTCTGACAGCTGCTGATGCTTCAAGCAAAGTGTGGTTTCTGTCAATGGAAATTACGAATTACCAAGAGACTATACAACAAATAAATGAACAAATCTTTTACAACACCCAGCATGAGAAAGGTTATGTGGCAACAGATGAGGCAATAATACTCTTCGTACATATCAACATTTTACTCCAACATCTGCTATAAATATAGTTAAAACAGAAATACCACTTAATCAGATCATCATAATTCTTTTGAAGCTGTATATGTAATCACTGATATATTTAATCTCAGGTAATCAGACATGACATCGAAAAATATTAATTTCTGTTGGACCTCAAACTTTATCATCATATTAGGCTGAACTCAAAACTGATGAGTTACAAAAAATATTGAGTAACTTCTGCACATTTTTCACCATCTGCATTTACCAAAAACACGTTTTTGAGACTGCATCTGCCCCCCTCTTCAGATGGTGAGGAGAGATGGAGGTTGCACAGGATTGGGCTTGGTAGAGACAGACTAATGACCAGCTCTCTCAAGAGGTGAGAAGAGATGAGGATCCTACCTTTGTTGGGTTTGTTAGCAAGTGGCAAGCACTCTCGGGTTGGGAAAAGTGATGGGGACCCTCATGGGCCGGCCTTGTTAGAATGTGGCTAACTCTCTCAGACAGGAAGGAGAGAGAAAAATCATGCTGTATGCAGCCTGTTAGAAGGAAGATAGTGGCTAGGTCTCACAAGATCAGAAGAGAGATGGGGATCCTATTCTTTTGGGTCTGTAGGAAAAGGGTAGTGGCTACGACTCTCAAGAGGGAAGGAGAGATGGGAAGCCTAACATGTGCGATATGTTAGAAAGGAGATAGTACATTAGAATTACAGGAGTCTCCAAGAAATAAAATGCTGAGAACTACTTGTAAAAAACAGAAAATAGATGGATCAGCCAATTAGATAGTAAAATGTATTGCTTTACAGATCATAAGATTAAGCTTAAAAGAAGAAGAATTGGTTTTCTTTCCTCTGCATCGAAGAATTCCTACTGATTCAGCTCTTCTTTAGTCTGTCTCTGCATCTGAAATTACTACGTATGTACTGAAAGAGAATAAATATTACTCAATTTAAGTAATATCAGTTATTATTTAAATAAATATCAATATATATATATATATATATATATTCCCTCCTAAGGAATATATTCGGTTAGTACATATTCAACTAATGCTACCTTAAAACTTGTAGTTTTGAGAAACTTGTTGAAAGTATGTACAGCTACACTCAGGTAGACTCTTGTTCCTTGCTTCTTCTCCGTAAAGCATAATTTCAAGGTGTGATAGCCACCTCATTAGTTTTAGTTTGTTTTTGTTTCCAAATTCTAGTTGAGTTTTATTTCAATTACAAAATACTTGGGCTTTCATGCATTTTAAGAATCACAAGTTGATCATGTAATCGGAATGGTTCCAAATCATCATGTTAACCTAACCAACACTTGTCCACTAGATGGAGGTGAATATTCAAGTGGGTGTCCATTAAGATGTCAAGATGTAATGCATACCTCATGTAATGAATAATGAAATAAGATCCTTACCTTACATCATATTTTGAGCTGGGTAACATGCATTTCAATCAAAATGAAGCCAAACAGCCAGTTTTCAGCAATATAGAATATTATAAACACACTGTATATCTTTTAAAGTGTGGTCTATAGACACTTCCAACCAACCAAACCAAGCCAAAGTGCTAACTGGGGGCGGAGATATGGGCAAAGTACGAGTTGACGTCCCCCTTTCTGTTAGCCATTCCTGTGTTTGACTGCATCACTGGGCTCTTTTAGTGCTGCATATATGTATATATGAGGACCGCAGTAGCACAGTGGTTAAGGCACTGTGCTACAAATCAGAAGGTCGCTGGTTTGATTCCAGATGGTGTCATTGGAATTTTTCATTGACATAATCCTTCTGATCGCACAATGGCCCTGGGGTCGACTCAGCCTCTAACAGAAATGAGTACCAGGAGTATTTCCTGGGGGTTAAAAGTGGCCGGTGCATAAGGCTGACAACCTTACCACCATCCTGGGCCATTGTCATGTAATCTTGGAACCTTAACTTCCTGGAATCCTCTGGGCATCTGGGGCCTGTAATGGGACTGATTTATATATATATAAAATAGTAGTAGCAACAAATGCACTTTTGTATATTGATATTGGTTTATATACACAATAACCTCCTACACATGTTGCCCATCCATGTGGCCATCTTCAAGGAGGTAAAATACACAGAATGGAAACATTACAAAGTACAGAATGACATTACAGAAGTATTAGAACCAATCCACATATATAAAATAAAAATCATAAAAACCCATACTTTAAAATACGTAAATATAAGTTATTGGTATGAAGAAATGTACTAGTATGTGAATGGATAGTATAAATAGAGGTTTTATGTAGTTAGTAATTCACCATCCTGTCAAAATTGACATAAGTCCTGCCATTACCACAACAAAGTTTTATCAGTTTTGTTAATATATGATACTTTCCAGTCATGCAGACCATCCTCAGGCACTTAAACTCATGACTTTAAAACCCAAAATGAAATGCAAATATATGTGCATATATATGTGTGTATATATATATATATGCATTTAATTTAATTTTAAAAATATATATTTATTTTAAATTTGTGAAAGTTCACAAATTGTACAAGAAATAACAGTAGTAGTAGTAGTTTGTTTGTTTTTGATGCAACAGCCCCCCAGAGGGCCAGGGCCTCTTCATTCATGAGGTTTCTAGATCACATACAATGCACCACAGTTGGTAGGACTCCTCTAGACAAGTGATTAGCTCATCACAGAGACCCCTACCTGACAACACACGACACTCACAACACACAGACATCCATGCCCCTGGTGGGATTCGAACCCACAATCTCAGCAGGCAAGTGGCCATAGACCTGCGCCTTACATCACGCGGCCACTGAGACTGGCAGTAGTAGTAGTAGTAATAAAGAGCAAGTATAAAGACATGGAGATCGAGGTCAACAGGATGTGGAGGAAAGTGAGGACAAAAATTTTACTAACTATAATTGGAGCAATAGGAATAATTAAGAAGGGATTAGGTCACAACCTTCAGTTGCTCCCAGTCACCCATCAGCTATAGAGATGCAGTAGGTCACACTTATGAGCACTGTGCACATCATTCGTAAAGTGCTGGGTTAAATTGCTTTGATTTCACGTTGAGATCTGGACTTACCACAAGACCACCACCTAATAACTAATAGGCAATAATAAATTTATAATAATAATAATAATAATAATACAAGAAATTGAGAAGGTAGATAAAAAAACGAGAAAGTTTCTAATTATTGAAGTTATCCACCACCCGAAGACAGCTGTTACTAGACTCTACATTAAAAGGCGAAATGGTGGACATGGATTAGTTGAACTGTAGCCCACATATAATGCTATTATTGTTGGTCTCAGCAGTACATTAAGCAAGGCAAAGATGGGCTTACCAGATTAGTGCAAGAATATGTTGCTGGGTAAGCCAAATACTCTCTGCAAAAGAAGCTAATCTAATAAAGCAAAAATATGTGACACAAGAAACTGCTGCCCTGAGAATAAACTTAAGTCCTGCACTGAAAACGAAAAGATAGAAAAACCCAAGAGTAAACCAATGCATGGATAATTCTACCGGGACCTTGAAAGACCATCAGTAGATAAAGAAAAATTCATGGTGTGATTATATTGCTCAGGCCTAAAAGGAAAAACAGAGAGTTTAATAATAGCAGGCCAAGATCAAGCACTCAACTCATGCTATCATCAGAGGAGCATCATGAGTAACCAACTAATAGTAAATGTAGAATGTGCTGTAAGGCAGAATAACACATAAAACATATTGTTGCAGTGCTGTATCCTCTGAACAGATGCCTCTAGTTGGATGTATCTCAGTTCCTGTTTGACCAGGGTTTGGATCCGACTTTGTTGTGTGGAGAGAGGGAGAGGAGGTGGCTAGGCAGTATAACTTCCACACACTTCAGATAGTAGCTCTTACTAGAGTGTATGTTACAAGAATGAGAAAAGTACGAAGGCACTGTTGCTTCCGCCAAACTCGCCAGATGAATCTGGAATGTTGCCTCCTGAGACTGCTTGATCAAGAGCAAGTATGTAATCCAACATAAGGTCTAAAGAAAAATACGAATGATTCACCATCACCTGATGGGTACAATGGTCGCCAGTTGTTCCAAGTGACTGAAACTTGATCTTCGCACCACAGACCTCTTGGTGGTCACAGTGGGCATTTGTACAGAAGCTTAGAACTATGTATGCTCTCAGCCTGTGTGTCATAAACTTAGAATTACACAAGTAGAAATAGGCATAAGGTATTACAAATTAATACCAGATTACAATAAAACAATAATACAGTGCATGTTGGTACAACTATTTAACGGCAGGATGCACAACACACGCATCATCTGAATACACTAATAGACACAATAAGGTGGCTGGTTACACCCACTGGACGATATGTAAACATACGGGTTTACGGGTTACTGTCAATTATTATGAACATATACCTGAAAGGATCATAAATGTCAATGGTACCACTACTATGGGGAATGTACCAGTTATCAAAGATCGAACAATACTAGGACACTGACCTGATATAGTACTGCATGACAAAAAAAAGAAGACTTGCCTACTGATCAATATAGCCATACCAGATAATTCAAATATTAACATAAAACAAACTGAAAAACTAAGCACATACAAAGACCTTGAGATCGAGGTCAGCAGGATATAGAAAGCAGGGGCAAAGATTGTGCCAGTTATAATTGGAGCAGTAAGAAACAAAGTACTTGAGCTAAAATAAGAATTTTAACAACTTTTAGATACAACAGGAGGACAAAAAACAATGAGACAATACATGAGAAATATAAAAATATTTACATTTTAATGCTACACAAAGATTATAATGGCTTGTACAATTTGTGAGATGGTGCAAATTTAAAATACATATACGCATTTTATTTTGGGATTATGGGTTCTAGAGTAATGTATTTAAACACATGAGTATGGTCAGCATAACCAAAACATGTAGCATACAACAAATTAACTTTGCTATGGCTGATGGCAGTATGTAGGTCAGTTTTGATTTGACATACCACAATGGGATGAATTCCACAAAAATACCATCCTGTAATAATAGGAATATGTAAATGTATGAAATCATATAAAACATTATTGGATATTAAATAACTACAGCCTATCAAATCCAAGAAAATATTATTACATTTCATAATATGAACAACTTATATTTATCTATTTTAAACTGTGGACTTTATGATTTATATAGTGTGTGTGTGTGT
>Ga0136643_10007610_pt1 | contig 15692 bp, 16 predicted proteins | sample TergutLab28metaG_FD_96883 | JGI IMG/M metagenome (GOLD analysis project Ga0136643, IMG submission 96883) | Labiotermes labralis P1 segment gut microbial communities from Petit-Saut dam, French Guiana - Lab288 P1 (version 3) (version 3) | ecosystem: Host-associated > Arthropoda: Insects >... | reverse complement strand
GTTGTGTATTTTCAGTCTGTTTTCTTTCTTTCTGTCCCCGGTTATTTGAAATATTTTTTTAAATGAAATTTTTTTATCACTTGGTTTTTTTTTCCCCCCCCCCCCCCCACTCAACTGCAACTATTATTAGCCAATTTACGGTAATAGCCAAGATGGATGCACATGTAAGCTGAACACAAGGCATACGCGTAACGCGTTAATGTTACATGGCTGGCAAAGCTGGCTGGGAAGTTGCCGCATCAGCACGGCGTCGCAGCACTTTTTGGTCCCACGCGATCTGGTTACGGTTCTAGGACTTGTATTAGGTGTTGCTTGTGACTCCTTAGTACGTATCACGTTCGTATTATCGCACTGTGAGTGCATTTTTAAGATGGTCGGTCATCAGCCGGCTGTATCCTGAGCCAGATAAATCCAGTTCACAGCCACACACCGTATTAGCCTCAGATTCAGCTACTCGTACTTTTTACAATGGTAATTTCGTTTATGTTTATCATAGACTTCGTGCGTGCTGCTTTGTCCTCCCATTTCGTCATGGATTTGAACACCCTGATAGCATTCGGTGCAGAGTCCAAATTGTTATCGTTTCATATCCACATATTATTTTTCTAAACGCCCTTTTTCTCACATGCCGTTGGCCTGTGTAAGAGTCCATATATTTACAGGACTTAAGGTGTATATTGTGGTTCGCGTTATGATAACCGTGTTACTTGTCTGATACGTGCGTTTGAAAGACAGCATATTCCTTAATACATTGGCACCCCACCCTGGCCTCTTTGTCTTGAGATGGAGCACGCAGTATCTACCGAATAGTAGGCTGGGTGGATCCCATAGCCGGTCTGGATTCTTGGAAGAAGGGAAGAATTTTTTTGTCCTTTCTGGGAATGGAACCGTGATGTGTTATTTGTCCAGCCCATAGCATACTCACAATGCAGTCCCAGTTCATACTGTCATATGAAGCAGCAAGTAAAGCAATAGCTTTGTATTTGAATCTGTAGGTTGTTAAGATTACAGTTTTAGGAATGTGGCTTCTTGTAGTTTGGGAGACATGTACTTCAGCATTTTGTGTGTATGGATACCTTCATGTTCAGGGTAGAATGTGGTGGCAGCAGGTTGCCCCATACTTTGGTAGCATCTACCAAACTACATGGACTTAGATCTCAGCAGTCTGTATTATTAATACTCATATTAACCATTGTGATAGCATTTTATCTTATTGTGCCATTGGATAGCAGATGAGAATATGCAGATTTTGGGCTGAATGAAATTGGCTTTGGTACCTTCGTTTTGTGTAAATGTATGCACACGTAATAGGTTATTAGAATTACGTGAGAGAAATCCATGGTATGAGCATTGTGTTTCAGATTATATACTCACGCATTGCCCGCATTTGTAAGAATGACAATGGTGGACAGCTGATGTTCAAGGACAATTGGACAACTTTTGTGAAGGCACGTCTCAATTGTTCCATCCCTGGAGAATACCCATTCTATTTTGATGAGATTCAGGGAATGGCATATGTGGAGTCAGAGGATATGGTATATGCTACTTTCACGACACCCAGGTGAGTGAAGATGACACATTGCCTTTTGTCTGTCTTCCATATGTATAGTAAAAAATTTCACTGCACTGTTGCAGTGGATTGTCTTCAGCCAGCCATATAACAGATTGTGCTTTCTCTTGCATGCTCACCATCATGGTAACTGCAACAGTGGCAGTGTTTCCTACAGATCAAAGCATATCACATATGTGCATGCAGTATGTGCAAAGAGACGTGTGTGTGTGTGTGTGTGTGTGTGTGTGTGTGTTTAAGAAAACTCTGAGTTAATAAACATGTTACAGGAAATCCCATATTACTATCTCTCTTCTCATTAAAGTTATTACATCTGAAAACTAGATCCATCTTTTTCAGTGACCTTGTATATTGGTTCTGGGTGCACACAACGTAAATGCAGAACAATGTAAGCTGGGGGATGACTGTATACTACTTAAAAATCAAAACCAACTCACACTCAAGAAAGACGTGAAATTGTGACACCTATAGGGCTAACACTAAACGAAAAGTATTTCAGGCATGAACAAGACGGTGGGCTGGCTATGAGTGGTTCCACCTCAGCACTACTGTCACATGTGTTCTTACAGAACACAGAATGCAGGTCTTGGGGCACTGAGGTGGCAACCCTGTGCCGGAACAGAATTGTGTCACTGAAGATAATGTGGCATGTTGTGGCACAGGGAGACTGTCAGCAGAAAGAGTGGAAGGTACATCAGAGCAGGGATTAAGTGAACCAGCTGTGGAACAGGAACAATGGAAAGAGGAGACAGGCAGCAGGCACAAATCATGGCCAGCTACTTAGGCTGAACAGGGACTTGTCAGAGGCAACAGGCTGGAAATTGTTGGGCAGATGAAACTGAATTGGGCATAGTCATCAACCACTGAGTAACTTGATAGGGAAGACCTCAGGAAATGGGAAACAAGTTGTAGAATTCTCATCCAGAAGTACATGAGATAAAGATTGATGCCATCCTGGAGTTGGAGCCACTTCAGCATAAGTAACCCTAAACACTAGACAAAAGCTGTGAAGAGGGAGGCTGGCTTAGAATCAAGTTTTCAATTTTGTTTTTAGTCCCAGAGGTTTAGGAATAATGATGAATAATGTCAGTGTTCAGTATGAACGTTGCAGTATATTGCAGTTACTCTTTGCACATGAGCTTGTTGTGAAAGTAATGAAACTCCAGTTCCTTTTCAGTCATTGACACAAGTTCCTCTATGGTCATGGTGCACATGGTCAAAGGGGGTTCCTATGTATTCGTAAAATCTTAGAACTTACTCACTCCATTAGCTTCTTCCATTTCCACTCCAGCCTCCTCATTATCTTCTTCAGAGTCTTCATGCTTATTGAGAACTGATAGTATGCTGCTGGCTTTGGTAGTGGCTAGTAAGAAGATTGGACTATTAGTAAATGCTGATAAAATTACATATATGGTCATGTCTCGAGATTGGAATGCAGGACAAAGTCACAGTATAAAGAGGGATTATAGTTCCTTTGAAAGGGTGAAAGAGTTGAAATATTTGGGAACAACCTTAACAAATCAGAATTCTAAACAGGAAGAAAGTAAGAGCAGGCTGAAGTCAGGGAATGTTTGCTATCATATGGTGCAGAATTTTTTGTCTTCCAGGTTGCTATTTAAAAATTTAAAGATTTTAAGATGTGCAGAACTATAATTCTGCCTGTTGTTTTGTGTGGGCATGAAATTTGGTTGCTTAAATTGAGGGAGGAATATAGGCTGAGAGTGTTCGAGAGTAGTGTTGAGGAGAATATTTGGGCCTAAGAGGGGTGAGATAAGAAGGGAATGAAGGAAACTACATAATGAGAAGCTTAATGATCTGTACTCCTCACCCTGTATTGTCCAAGTGGTAAAATGGAGACGAATGAGATGGGCGGGGAATGTAGCATGTATTGGGGTGAGGAGAGGTGTATACAGGGTTTTGGTGGGGAAACCTGAGAGAAAGAGACCATATGGGAGATCCAGGCATAGATGGGAGGATAATAATAAGACGGATCTTCAGGAAGTGGGATGTGGGAGCATGGACTGGATCAGCGTGGCTCAGGATAGGGACAGGTGGCGGGCACTTGTGAATGAACCTTTGGGTTCCATAAAATGCGGGGAATTTCTTTACTAGCTGAGTATTGGCTAGCTTCTCAAGAAGGACTGTGCTCCATGGAGTAAGTGAGTGAGTGAGTGACTGAGTAAAGTAAGTTAAGTAAGTATTTTGCCATTGGTTCTGACATTGTTTTGCCTACACCATATGTGATTGTGGTGTTGTTTACACACACACACACACACACACACACACCCCCCTCATTCATTCATTCATTCATTCATTCATTCACAGATCCATCATCTGCACAAGTCGGATTGAATATTGAATTCGATATGAAAAGATTAAAATTGCAATATGCAATACAAGTAAAATAAACAAGTTACAAATTACATAAAATTAGTAAGAACATGATAAGTTACAAAGAAAAGATCATTTACAGGCACAATAATGACACAAGTTAAATATGAATGTTCATGCGTCTACATAACCGAAACTGCAAAGGTAACACTGACACCAAAATAAGGCTCTGAAATGGTGTAAGGACTGAATTTTCATATCATACTGAGAAAAATTGTACATTATTTATATGGGGTTTAGGCCAGAGAATGAACCTGAAATGTATGAAAATTCTTATATCAGGAAAGCATAAATTGGGATTCTGCTGTATTATCTTACCACCTTAGTTGTGTTTGACATTTATTGTTCTATTTCTAATTGTAAGTTTCTGTTTGTTTAGCAACAGCATCCCAGGATCTGCTGTCTGTGCATTCAACATGTCGTCCATAACTGCTGCTTTCTCTGGACCATTCAAACACCAGGAGAATCCTGGTTCTACATGGGAACGCAGTAATTCACCACACAAGCATCACTTTGAATGCCAGTCAACTTCCTCACTGAGCCACTCTCACCAGCTGCTGGACTCGAATCGTTACCAGCTGATGGACAGTGCAGTCCAACCAACTACACTCCAGCCTTTATACCTGGGACGCCTGGAAATCTTAACACATATTGCTGTCCATGTGTTGCCCACAAAATTGCATCGGGCTGTACATGTGATGTATGTGGCTACAGCTGATGGGTTAGTGAAAAAAATATCAGTTTTGCCAAGAACACAGGAGACATGTGTAGTGGAGATTTGGAAACCATTCTCAGGAGACAATCCAATTGCTATCCGAGCACTTCACTTCTTGAATGACACGGTAAGTGAAACAGAAATATATGTTTGAGATTTGTACTATTCATAGCAGTGACTGCTAAAGATTACAGTCTTCTGGGATGTGATATTGTGTATTCTGTTAGACAGGTTACAACATTTTGGACAACCTGGTGGTTGTGAGATTTGTGGTTTCCATTACAGTTTTCTTGTGAGTTTAGCTCTTCTCTCCATCATGGAGATGGATTTGGTCTCTGAAACACTGTTTGACCAACTGGAGACGGCTTTCAACCTAGAAGATTGTATTAAACTTTGTAACCACAAATCTTCAAGACATATGATATTGTGTCCTATCCCTAAAGGCTGTAATTGGAATGTGTATTGTCAGTTGATGGCTCACTATCTACATAAGGCTCAGCAGAAAATGTGACAAAACTTTCAGGACTCTGTGTATATTGGCACAGAGGAGAGTGTGATGCGTGTGACAGCACAGCACTGCAGCCGATTGTACAGCCGAGTGGCATGTCAAAATGCCATGGACCCATATTGTGGATGGAATGAACTGAAAGAACAGTGTACACCTGCACCCAACCATGACCCTCTTTCTGCCTACTGGAAGCAGAGTGTCACACAGTGCCCTGTGTTAACAGACCCCGGTAAGTGGTATTGTTCATGCACACCTTGTGGAGGGTATAATAACATAGACAGAGATGTCCAAAACAAGGACTTTTTATCTCATCACATAATTGCTACACCATCTGTGATATCTGTGGTAACAGCATACTACTCATTTGAGTCCCATTCAAAAGCAAGGACTGAACATTTGCACCTGCAGATTCACCTCATTTCTTTCTCGTATGATGTCAGAGGTTGTTCCTGTTGAGTGCTTCTTGTATGTTACAGAGTAGTGGAAATCGGTAGGTGTGTGCTAAGCAACAAAAATCAAGTACCTAAATTTTCCTAATTTTGCAAACTGGAAATGATGTAACCCAGCAGCTGCCTTCATAATTCCAGTTATGATTCCCCTGTCTTTGTCATGGTATGGCCACCTCTGCCTTCCATTCATGACAGTTCTTCACACCAGATGTCTGTTAATTAAAGACACAAGTGTGTCTGTATAATCCGAAGACAAATGTGGATTAGTGTTTGTTGATTTTCTGAGAGGTGTGTCTAGGTTCTGCAGCAAAGTTTTGTGAAGAATACACTGGAAATAAACATAACTTCTCTATCTGACTAGTGGAAAAGGCAGGGGACTGGCATTCTTGAGAGATCAAATGAGCTGGTTTACGTGTTAGCATAAGCTTTCTCTCTTTCTGTCTGTCTGTCTGTCTCTCTCCCCCCCTCGCTCCCCCTCCCCCCACAAACATGTTATGTTCACACAAATACTGATTTGAATTGTGCAGTTGTATCTAACTCTGTATTTCAAAAGTTATTTGACCTGCAGTGTTGTGGCTTGAGTTATAAGATAAATAGAGATTCTGTTTGTTTTTCATGTCTTGTTTATTGGCATAATGATTTAAAGTGTGTGTGTTTGAATGTGGTTGTAGGCAAACAACTGTATTTACAAAACTCACAATTTGCAAGTGTTTTTTTCTTTAAGTATGTTGCTGACTAACGCAGAATTTGAATTAGTCTATTGACCCTTGAAAGGGCTGCTGAGCTTGGCATCTTTCATATGATATCCAGAATTCTTGATCTTGAACCATAGATTGCTTTTGTGTAAGCATATACTGATTAAGATGTTAAGCAAAATGCTGAAATGAAACAGCTTTGTTGCCATTTGATTTCACATTAACCTCATCTCTATCTCTCATTTCTCATTTTAGGCTGGATATCAGTACAGTTGCAACAGAGACTGAGAAATTTTCATATACTTGGTGGTCACTCTGTGTAGAGCTACTGTTTATTGTTTATGTTTGAAAGTGCTGGTGTATTATACCCCATACTATGTTGTGGGGAGTTCAGATTTAACATTATATTACAATAGATCTTTTTTGAGTGCATTTTTACTCTGTGTGTGTGTGTGTGTGTGTGTGTGTGTGTGTGTGTGGGGTGGGGGGTGGGGGGGGGTGTTGGGAGATAAGTGAAAGTGCTGCAGGTGTTTAGTGTCATGTCCCAAAGTGGACGGCAGCATGGCTACAGAAATACCAGATGGGTAAGTTGGAATGTGCCATGGAACAGAGAGCACAAATCCAATCCACCTTTGGATGCTTTGTTTGTAGCCAAAACTCAAAGGAACCCTTTCATCAGTGCAAGGGAGCTTAAGTGTATAATTTTTAGGTGATTCATCCTGTTGTGCTGTTGATCATATATATATATTTCCCAGTGTACAGTCACACACAACACTGGATATAAGTCAATTAGGCAACAAGTTTCAGCGTATTACAAGCCATCATCAGGCCTTGTCTTTTAAGAACCATTCAATAAAAACTTATGACTGCAATTAGGAAGACATCTATTTCTTTACAGAGTACATCATAGAAGTATATTAAATGTTATTATTCGTAAAGGTAGAAGAAAAATGTATTTACTAATATATATAACATATATAATGAGTAAAATTTGTATGAAAAACTGTATTAAAGAGCATGAGTAGTCAATAAATAAATATATGGTAACACATTGATTATCTTCTTTTAAGGCACAAAGAACTTCAATTGATGTGAAGTATATAGCCTGAATTTTGATGTTAAAAATATTCCAAAAAACATCTACATTTATTACAGTTGTATCTTCTTCAGATTGCTAGTTCTGAATTAATAATGTATTTATGTGAGTAAAGAATTAATTTCCTTAATATTTTCATTTCTATTTGAAGGTCAGTGTTATGATGTATGACATACATATTTCGTACATACTTCCTTGTAAGGCTTTAGGTACTCTCGGAGGATATGTGTATTGTCAATTCAGCACCACTGGTGTGGACTGAAGACAAACCTTTTCAGATTTTGAAAACAAAGTTTTGATGTTTCATTTATTGCAGTGGATGGTGGTTGGAGCAGCTGGTCAAGTTGGTTTCCTTGCTCTCATCAAACCAGTTCAAGTTCAGACTCTGCGGAGGATCAGTGCCGTTGTAGGACCAGACAGTGTAATAACCCGGCACCTCAGAATGGTGGCTCACCATGTGCAGGAATTGCTATAGCTGTTACCAACTGTACAGTGCATGGAGGATGGACAGCTTGGTCCAGTTGGTCTGCCTGTTCCCAGAGTTGTGGGTTAGCTGTTAAAACGCAGCGACGAACATGTGGTAATCCTGCACCAACGCATGGTGGCAGAGTGTGTGTTGGACAGGACCGCAATGAAATCTACTGCTCTTCAAATCCACCATGCCCAGGTGAATGCAAATGATTAATATCTTCATCTGTTTCTCCCACATGACTGATTGAAGAAGGAAATCCATATGTAAGTAGCATTCTTCTATTCTCTGTTGCTCAAGATAACCTTTTTATTAGATAGGTACAAATAATTAGCTGAATTTCTTTGCAGACCCAGTGGACAACACTCAGAGGTATTTTAAAGTTTACTTTGTACCTTTGCCTGTATATGTACTAGCCAGATTTATTAAATGATATGTAAGTATAGTAGTAGAATTTTTAGACATGTTTTGAATTCTCATTCACATTAAAGGTAAATTTCAACCTATAACCTGCCATTAGGGCATAGAGAAGGAGTTGAGGTATAGCTCTACTCTTTCTTTAACCTTGGTGCTAGATGTGGGTGGATGGTTAATGCCACACCCTGGCTGCTTTACCTCCGGGAATGACCTGTTACCCATTTTATAGGAGCTGGTAGGGCCCCAGGGCCGGTCTGGATGGATATGAAATATATTGCCTCCACCAGGATTTGATCCCCAGACTGCTCAGCCCAAAGTGACTTTCCGTACTAAGTATGCTACCCAGTCTGTTTTGTAATTACTTAGGCAGTGAATGGGTACTCTTGTATGTCTTCAGTAACAGTGGATGTTTCCATTCGACTGTCACATGAGAATTAGTTCAGCTGGGATCTGGCACTTTTTTTTTGGGTCAGCAGTACGAGAAGTCTTGTTGCACGATGTACCCTTGAAGATGAAGATGCCACAGTCCTTTGAAATGTCAGGAACCACTAACCAACAACACAGCTTCCTATTCCAGAAGACCGTGAACTCTCAACCACATACTTTGAGGTGTCATAACAGTCACATGTTTGTAAAATATAAATCCTTTAACAGAGTGGTGTATTAGCCAGGCAGCAGGATGATTTTTACTTGAAATGTGAAAGGAGAATATTGTGTGTCCTAAATTAAATGAAGCCAGCTTCTTAGTATGGGTATAATTTTTATAAACAGCACATCTTGAGTGAGTGTGTGGTGTGTGTGTGTGTTGTATGTGTGTGTTGTGTGTGGTGTTGTGTGCGTGTGCGCGCGCGCGCTTGAGACTAGTTGATTCCAATAGATGCACAAAATTTACTCCCCATTGTTAGAAGATGGAAACACAACCAACTTTGAAAACAGTGTGTTTCTGTAATGAAGCTAAATGATGCAACTTGTCCAGAATATTAAGAAATCTCTATGCTCCTGTTATTATTTAGAAATATATGTTTACTTTTATTTATAATTTCAGAAATGACTCTAGCTCCACTTGATGGTCAGTGGGGTTCGTGGGGCCCATGGGATGAGTGTTCAGCACCCTGTGGAGTTGGATACAGAATACGCAGGAGAAGATGTGACAACCCTGCCCCACAGAATGAAGGCCAGGACTGCCAGGGTTGTCATTTGGACTATGAACAATGCAATACACATGCCTGTCCTGATGCTAAGCGTCTGTCTTCATGGACACCCTGGCTTGCAACCAGTGCCACAAATTCAGCTGCTGGATATACAGAGAGACGGTTCCGATTTGCTTGTCGAGCCCCTGTGAATGACCCTGCTCTAATTAAGGTGGCTCAGGCAAAGGAAGAGGAAAGATTCTGTCACAGTGATGGAAACTGTATCCGCACAGGTGATAAACCATGTGAACTTTACTTCTTAGTTACAGAACACCATACTGGGTGGGTGTATCGATCAGGAACCTTATTTTAACTGGTGTTAGCTCAATACAGATTTTAGTTAATCTTATCAATGGGAGCTGTGCTCATTCAATATTCCCACTAACTGCTGCAACAGTACAAAGTGATTGCAGTACTACAAGTAGCTGAGAGAGGCAAACAGAATCTCTAATGATGCTACAGAAAGAATTGCCATGGGTTAACCACCTCTGCATCTGGAGCTGTTACACTTTCCTCTCCAGCATCCTTCCCCCTGTGCTTGTTCACTGATCTAACCATTCTGTTTAAACAAATGATGATGTAGACAACAAGATGATAACCTTCATTAGCAAAAAGTGCTTTGGGCTTTTAGACGTAGACCAGAGGGGTGTAGTGACCCCCTCCCCCCAACCACCTTTGCTACCATAATCTTATCAGCACTCCTTGATTACTTGAGTTAGCCTGTGGCTGCTAAGGCATGTGGACAACATATGTAGTCCCATGTAAGAATCAGTTTAACAATTTAAAGCAATAATAGTATGTATTAAAGAAGTAAAGCAGGGTAACAAACATCCCCTATTGTGTTATGAAAGTGATACAGGGAGCGAATGTCCAAGTTAACTGTCATTGACAAACACAAACAGAACCAACCGCTTTCCTGTAGTTGTAAGGATATACCATAGAAGTGAAATATCAAAACTTCCATTACCATTGACCATGCAAGGAACTTTTCCCAAGCTCATCATGCAAGAATGTAATTTTAAATACCAGACCAAGATGAATTTGGAAAGGTGTTAATCAAAGAACTTGCAGAAGAAGAATGAAGTTCCAAGTAGTGTAGAAAATGGAGTAGCTTCAGGTGTGATAAGAAATGGTGCTGCATTGTAGGTGATTGGGTGTATAGTAACCAACTCAATCATTATGTCAGGTTATGCCATCTGTACTCTGAATAGTTTAATGTGGCATGGGGTTGGGTGACAGTAGCACTATGGACTGTCATTTATCACCACTCATGGGGCTTCTTCATGTGGCTGTGGTATTAAGTCAGGAACTTAATCTAATAGCTGAAATTAACATTTGTGGATCTAATGAAATAGTACCCATTTGTTGCAGAGGAGAGTTGAACTTTATATGAGTTCTTTAAAGACAGTGGCAACTGTATTCAGTACACACCATAGGTAGAGCACCAGGAAGGGCAATAATGTGTTTGGTGTCAATGTGTTGTATATACTTTTAACAAGGTTATATCATTTTATATCATTTTCTATCATAGTGATACAAGCAGTTGTTTTTGTTTTGGCTTCCTTGTCACATGTCTGAATGGTATTTACTCTAATTTCCATGCCCCATTGGTGAATAGCTTCCTGTCTGGTGGGTGACATTGTGTTTTACATTCTTCACAAATGCAAGCAACAAACAAGCAAACACAAACAGAGAACATAAACACAACACTGCAGAGTTTGTTGTGGTTAGATGGTAAACACACTATAGAAATCTCTTTCCTGCTATTCTAGCAGCCATTGTATTTGGGATGGGTTTCATTCATTGACTCATTTACTTTCCTTTTTCCTCCTCCTTGCCCTCTTTACTCATTCTGCATGTCTAAAGATCTCAGTTCACATCAATAGTGCTAAGGTTAAGAAGAAGTGGAGCTCTTTCTCAACTCTTTCTTGTGCCTTTCTGGTGTGCACAGAAATGACTGTACCTCTTACGCTTAATGGTAAAGGAACTACAGCTCACATTGTCACAGTAGCTGCTTTTGTCATAATATTTTTTACATTTCTACAAAATTTAAGTACCAAGGTTCTCATTTTTAATTCACTTTTTGGCCAGATTATGTTAAATAGTGACTTGTATATATTAACGTTTAACCTGAAAAGTTCAGAGAGCATAAAACCTGGTGTGGTTTTGTCCTAACACATGAAAGTAGCATTTTAGGAATATACTACATGTTACACTTAGCCAAAAGTGAAACTTTGTTGTACATGGTGTTCAATTACTTCACTTTTATTGTACACAAATGTACTGTTGGAGGTCTGAAGGCAGTTTATTTTGAAATGATCTTGTAGAGTGTAGTTCCATGTTTTCTGGTAGGTACATACCACTGTTCTGAAGATGAAGGTCGCAGGTTCATTTAAAGTGCTGCTTCTATCTTTGTACATGGTGTCACATCCCACAAGTCTGTAATCCTATTAAGTATTTTCATGAAAACATTAAATCAGATATCTTAAATCTTCACTACTGTCCACCTGCTGTTACCTGCCATGCCTAAGAAGGTACACTCAAATCAAATGACAGTTGAAATCATATGTGGTTCATTTTTCTGCAACAAGGAGTTGTGGATTTCATTTTACAAATGGATGCACATTTTATGTAATATAATATGCCACTGCAGATGTGCATGCGACATGGAATTTGTATGTTACTGGTCTGTACAGATTTTGTGCTATGCAGTATTTGGTCTAAGAGGATTCTCTGAAATTACATTCTGGTCTAGTAGCTGTGACTGGCAAATACAGTGCAAAAGTAATATTGGAGTGAGGGTTTATTAACAGTCCAAGTGCAGAATTAAAATTTAAATCAGTTGTGTTTTCATGAAATTTGTTAGTTTATCTTGAGGAGAAGTTGCATGGTCTAAATTGTGTCTAGGTCGAGGAGAGGGAGATGATGCCTGGTCTGAATGGTCTAACTGGTCAGATTGTTCTGTGGAATGTGGTGGAGGACTCCAGAATCGAACACGGGTTTGTGAGGGCAGAGCAGATGAGTGTGATGGCCCATCACGCATGTCTCGTAATTGCAACACCCACAAATGTAAAGGTTTGTGTAAATATTTGTATAGATCATTGTTACTGTATGATATTCTGTCATGGGTATGGTGTTTACATATGGGCAGGGCTTGAGCCAAAACCTTCTGAGATTAATGATGATGCTGTTAACAGGTTACCGTCATTTAAACGGACATTTATGGAAACTGGGGCTGGTAGACAGTGCTAGATGCAGTAGATATAAACAGACATTTGAAGTGTCCTGGCATGTTCTTTGTGATTGTGAGGTATAGGTAATGTTAAGATTTAAGCACCTGGGTCATCGTTTTTTGAAACCAGGTGACTGTGAACATCTGTATCAGCAAGGGAAAAGGGCTACAAAGAAGGGTGAAAATGGTCAAATTGCAGGGGTCACTGTGGTGTCCACCCTAATGTATTCTGTTCTATATAGTCACATTGTCTTACGCAGAAGGTGAATACAGAAAGCTACTTCATAACATTGAATTCCATCTTTCAGTCTACCCTGCATCACATTCCAGAAGACCACACTCTTGAAATGAAGCAGTGTTTACAGTGACTGATATGTACCATATTTCAATTAAAAGTACAAATATTCACTCCAAACATGAACTATGTATTTCTCAAGGAAACATTTGCAGATTTCCTTGAGAAAGAAATAGTTGCGTTTAGACAATATTTTGTACCTTTATTTGTACTGTAAACACATTAGGGATGAATAATCTTATAATTATATCATATTTCAGTTTCATGCACAGCTTTTGTGCAGACGCCTAATACAAAATGCCATAAACATGTATTCAGTAAGTGGAGATGTTAAAACATGCAGAGGGACAGAGCTAACTTTTCAATTGTGTGCTAATTTTATGCACTTCATGCAAACAGCTTTTTATACAAGTAGTACCATTGGCTGTCTTTCTGTATGCTGCTGAGTTTTTCTGGTTGCATGCCTGCTATGAATTTTATCTGCAAGAAAACAATGGAGTAGTTGTGCCAGTTCTTTACTGCCAAGTTTGTTAGCATCACCACATATTTGCCAGTCAGAATTCTGGTGACTCCAAGAGTCTCTGAGGCATAGTTGCCTTTTGATGTACAACTGACCACTTACGTTAATATTAGAAAAACTGTGTGTGTTTTGTACAGTTCTCACAATGTGTAATGGATGTGTGTATAAACATCATTAACTAGTTGGTATTTGTAATGGTGATTCATTGTGGTCATTTTGAAGTATGCAGTGTTTAATAAATTTCAGTGTGAAGTAATAATTTTCAGGAGAATGGAGCTGTTGGACAGATTGGTCTGGATGTTCAATGACATGTGGTACAGGGGTGCGGAGACGCACTCGTCAGTGCCTCAGTTTCGGTAACCATGGAATTGTGGGCTCTGGATGTGAAGGACCAGCTACAGGAGAGGAACCCTGTGAGCTCGTTAGTTGTGGATGTAAGTGTGAAGTTACAAACACACTGTTATATGTCTGGTGATTTAGGCTGCTGAAACAGTTTAAATTGAATGTAATTTCAAATAGAGAAAGCACTGTGTTATTTAAAAAGGATTCTCAAGTTTTATGTGCTCTGTGAGCATGGGCAACCATATAGACACATAGTGCCTGTCATAATATGTTATCAGGTGATACATCAGAGCTGTTTGTTTATGCCATCTCTTAGAAAATGAGAGTATGAAAAAGCAAACAGACATGGATGCAACTGGTGTTAATATGTAAGATGGTCAGATCTTGTTGAGACTTTTGATTTAGTATGAAATTTAATTGACTGCTTGTAATTCTAATATTAGCACCATGTATTGCATTATTGCAGTGCCACATGTGCATGATTCAGCTAGCCAAAAATAGCATTTTTCTCATAATATTATATTTTCCCCCACGTTTAATTCTGGAAATGAGTCCTGTAGTCTAGGTAGATTTAAAATGCTGTATTAGCCAACATTCTTGTTTCAGCACTCCTTGGTTGGGAACAATGGACAGTTTGGTCGCTGTGTGACAACAAGGCAGAACAGCACAGACGCAGGACGTGCCTTACAACAAACCCGGGTCCCAACTTTTGTCAGGGTCGTGACCAAGAAACCAGAATGTGTGTGTTTCCAATTGAAAATGGTTAGTACAGATGTAAATGTCTATAAACAGCTCACCAAATTTTTAATTTTTACTTGATATTTACATATTCTTAAACTGTGACACTGTATTAGGTTGGTTTTGCTTTCAAACAAACTGTAGGCCTTCTCCAAAATTCCTTTTAAGAAAATGGAACTTTTTAACCCTTAGAGCATACTTGTTTTAACACTGGTACCCCTGTTCAGCAAAAATCAAGCAGCCTGAAATTTTCTAAGACCCGAACTGGAAAACATGTGACATACAGTTGCTATCATAATTCAATTCATTTTACTTTCCCCATATTAGTGCATTCGTGGTGTTTCTCTATCTTCCATTCATTACAATCAATCATGCCATGTGTATGTTAACCAAAGACACCAACATATTTGCTTAATTTGAAGTTAAAACATGAATTAAATGTCATTAATTTTCTGAGGCATGTGGCTTGCTAGCTTTGCTTCCACGGGTGGATGTTGCGAATGGGTGGTTGTTTGCCACACCCAGAGGTAGCCAAGCGCATTAACGCATGATAGCAATGCAATACTAGAAGGCCACATGGAGGAAGAATTATGAACTTGTTTCGAAAGCTAGAATCGTGCTGCACCTGTTCCAACAGCACTTCACTCTCCACACCCCACCCCTGAAACAAGGCGGGAGTGAAACCACCCTCAGTCCAGACCTCTCCGGCACACGCATCATACGCTCAACAGTTCCTTACTGTCATTGTTTCAAATCGTGCAGCCCAGTGTCAGATCTCGTGGCCCGCTACAGTCCGCAAGCAACAACAAGATTCACATGCCTAGTTTTAGTCCCATTTGAACACGAACCCTCTAAATCAGAATGTTGGTAAACAAAGAAAAAAGAATTGTGGAAAAATAACAGACGTATCTGTGTCACTCACATTTCTAACCCTGCCAATGCACCAAAGATAACTTTTGAAACATATAATTAAATAATGAATGTGTTACTGCATAATTTAATTGAGTGTTTGTGAGTATAAAACATATTCAAAAAGAAAAAATTATATGCTGACACTGGGAATCG
>Ga0136643_10007606_pt1 | contig 15694 bp, 8 predicted proteins | sample TergutLab28metaG_FD_96883 | JGI IMG/M metagenome (GOLD analysis project Ga0136643, IMG submission 96883) | Labiotermes labralis P1 segment gut microbial communities from Petit-Saut dam, French Guiana - Lab288 P1 (version 3) (version 3) | ecosystem: Host-associated > Arthropoda: Insects >... | reverse complement strand
TAGTGAAGAAGACACGTTCCTCTGGCTATCGAAGGGAGACCTAAAAGCAGAAACTGAAAGTGAAATAGTGGCAGCACAAGACCAAACGTTACAAACAAAATATTACGCGACAAAAATATTGAACACGGAGACATATTGCAAATGCAGAATTTGCCAACAATTTGATGAGACATTAGACCACATAATATCAGCATGCCCAATAATGGCAAAAGAACAGTACATAAAAAGACACGATAAAGTGTGTTCACAGCTGCACTTCAACATATGCAAGGAAACAGGGGTACAACTGGACAAAAAACACTGGAATGAACATGTGCCAAAATCAGTAGAAACAAGTCACGGAGACAATGTACCATATTGTAGAATCAACAAGTACAAACTGACTGAACTATCCCCAACAACAAACCAGGCATTATAATCCGTGATAATGAAAAGGGAACATGTATGTTAATAGACGTTGAAAAATCTCAGGAAACAGAAATGTGATTAAAAAAGAAGCCGACAAGATATAAAATATAAAGACTTTACAATAGAAATACAGCGCATGTGGAATGTAAAAACAAAGGTGATACCAATAATAAAAGGGGCGACTGGGACTATTTCAAAGTCATTCAGAAAATACATGAGCAACATACAAGGAAAATATGAAGTCAAGGAACTACAGAAAACAGCCATATTGAGTACTGCACACATACTTCGGAAAATACTAATGTAAAATACAATAGATTTCAACACTGGAACTAACGATATAAGCACCATGAACAGTAACAACAGAATAGCTGCAACACTGTATTCCCTAAGGACATAGTTTGTCTCAGGAATATAAGTATAAATACCCTGCATAAAGGAGATGACGATGATGATGATGATGATAATAATAATAATAATAACGATAAAGTGATTGTGTCATAATATCTTATGTCGACGTTAGACATTTTGGTAAAAAATGAATTCGAAATGTCTGACTTACTATTCAATACTATATATCAGAATTAAAACAGAATATTTGATGGATCTCTATTTGACATAGAATGGATTTAAAATCGCTTTACTCATACAGATTACCGTTGACGACGACGTAACTTCGTGCAGTTTTGTATGATGATGATAATGATAATAACAATAATATTAGTGTTAGCGGTGATAGTGGCTGTACGGCTGCCCTACGCCGCGCTATAAAGCCGTATAAAGACCCCGTCACCCAATGGTGGTGGTAAGTTGACGAGTCTGCTTAGGTTGAGACAAGAGTCCAGATTTCTTTTGGCCAAAAGGCTAGGTAACCGCCAGAATGGGCCAGGACGCTGTGGCAAACAGAACGTCAGTATGCTGTTGCAAGACACAATCGCCTCCAATACTGTATAAATGACAGACTACGTCCCTGTCCCCTCAAGTACTGGTTTATCAACATAGGGGATTTTAAATAAGGTCTCGTGAGTAATATGTCAAAGGTTAAACGATTTTCGATTTCAGAAGTTTCGGTGCGGTGTGTGTCTTCACACGAAGTGTTCCCCGGAGCAATACCCAGAATGAGAGGGAATACCTGTCAGTAAGGAAAGGAAAACGCCCAAAGGCTCTGTCTTCCATCAAAATACATGAACATGGTTCACAAGCTGACGTTTAAAACGTTCGTATACTGTCGGTCGAACACGCCGTTCCAGTGTCAAAACAGTACAGTCTACTACTGCGCACAGTCCTATTAAAGATACGTCCCTCAAATGGATAAATGCACTGTACTTCAAGGTAGCACAGACAAAGAGAAATATTTCATTAAATTTCTTGTGACACATGTGACCCACTAGAGCCATGCTTTGAAAACTTTTTTATTCCGCAACTTTAAGCTCTGAGTTGATGTTTTCCATTATCATTAATGCTTTAAAGAGTGAAGAACAGAGAATGGCGTAAGAAATAGTATAAATGTGGATGGAATGGGAACGTCATGCGAGAAGTAAGATAATTTACTTCGGCTGAGAGGGGGGAGGGAAGATGGAGAATTATTTTGTTAGAAGTTTCTCAGGTTCTAACCGCTCTCCTTATGAGAGAGTTAATGTGATAATGGATACGTTAGATTAGTGGTTAAACAGTGCCTTGAGACGAATGTCTGGTAATTTTTATTTTATGATAAAAGGTGATATGCATAATTTTGTAGATGCAGTCTGGTTGCCTTTAGAGTAAGGAGTTTACTTTTGATAAACTTAAATCCGGAAGGCTACATCATAAGCACGCCGCAGAAACTTAGAAAATATAAACCACCCCAGCCCTTACGTGAAGACAAGGAAAACCAAAAGGCCCTGAGTCGAGATGGTCGGTCGCCGGACCTTCAAGATTTTTCAAACAGCAGTGCCTTAAACCGACGATGGAAATACAGAAACTTTTCCAAACATGTGTGTTGTTGGTACATAACATACGGAAATTTATTTCTTACTTTACTGTAAACAGCCTACGTCCCCATTTCAAAGAACAAATGGTAAAAGGTATTTAGAGAAATTAATGTTGTTTATTTTGAGAATTGCACGAAAAGAAGTATTCAGAAGTGACGCACTGGTTACCCTGTAGAGCTCCAGTCATTCTATCCAGGCACATCTGCGCTAGCAGGAGTGACAGAAAACGCAAGACTGAGGCGATTTCACGTTCTTTTGTTATTACAGCTGTTCAGTCCACCCCCTCCCCCCCGTGTACAATATTTGTTCCTAAGGTGTATGACGTGCCACCTTACAGAGTGCATCGGCGGCCGCGTTTCCCGTGACTCGTGACTCAGTTATGTATGAACAAAACACGAGAAAAAAGAGCAGTATTTTAATGTTCAGCTGTGTGAAACATATAGTCACCACTTTGCTGTAGAAAGTTAATCACAGTAACAAGTGAAAGGAAATGCTCTTATCCTGTACCGCTAAACGGCTGAAGGAAGACAGCCAGAGACTAAGCATTGTCAGAACTGATAAGTCTCAACACGGACACTTTCATCGTCACAAAATTAAAAAATTCGTAATATTGGTCTTTACTATTATCTGCATCCCACAACAAGTTAGGTACATTACGCAGTGCATAAAAATTCAGCAGAAAGAGTCTTGCCCCTATGATTTGTATTTTGTTTCTCTCCAGGAAGTTTCTTCGAAATATTGTCAATGTGATAAATATTTAGTGGAATGCGTGCACCACCCTTGAAGGTCTTCATGCAATATATCCCATATCATTATAATATTTTAGACAAAATTTGGGTGTGCCAGCTAATGTGAACTCATCCAACATCAATACATGCGATTTTTTGGGATTTGAAACCGTAAAATATGGCTAGCAGGCAGGCACAACCAAGTGGACAGGAGAATGTTTGCAATTACTTTTACAAAAACAGTGATTTGCGCATTTTATAATGTTAAAGTATTATCTTAACAGGGCTGGTAAGAGTAGACATAAATCTTTCGCCTTTACCCACTGCTTTCCGTGGAGAAGGTAGGCCCCATACGTGCTCTGCAAATTCACGCGTGTATACGCCAACATATTAGGGGCAAGAGTGTTCTAAGTTCCACAAATATCGGGACGTTTGAAATGCTCGATTAATGATAAAGTTTACTTAATCGGTAGGCAACGAAATTCTGAAGGGAGATCTGTACGGTCTGCTATTTAATGAGTTGGCCGGTGGGGTAATAAAATTAACATATTTTGAAAGGCAAGTTTCGCAGTTAAAATTGCTGTATATATTACAAAATACATGTTGTCCTACCGCAATAGAAAATACAGAAAATATGCAGGACTATCTTACCTTAAAACTGACCTAGATCCCGAAAACCTTTCTTCTTGTGCCTGGTTTCTGTTAAGGCACAGAGTTTTGTATGTCATCTCTGTCTTTGTTATGGCTTTCATGATGACGATAAGACTTGGCACTTACCTAAAACAGACAATAAAAAAAGTTGTCATGTTACTACTCAGACATTTATATATCAGTCTTTGGTTTATAGTGAAATAAAAGTTATGGTAGACAAGTCTGCGTTTGAATACTACTAATACAACGTAGATAAAATAATTTACAAAATATGTTTTATGCACCCATATTCTCTAAATCAAGCAAGTCGTGGTTAATGTAATGCCTACCTTTTTTTTAAAAGAATGTTTCCTTTTCTTTCGGTTTTGAGTCATTGCTTCGTAAGGAAATAGGATACATCATTCGGTATAAGCAACACAACATATATGCAGGAGAATATATATATATATATATATAATAATAATTCTTTTTGCTTTTAAAAATCACGTATTCATCAACTGGTTGAAAATTCCGCTATGTGGGTTGATGTGAACTCAACCTAAAACAAATCTCCATAAGACGGTTCGAAAACATCCCGTGTGCTCTTAAGCTTACCTTACGCTCCTTGTCTTCCTAGAACAGCTTCTAAAAGTACACTTTCCATACTTTACAGGAAAATATATGCTATGTCCCGCGAGTCGAACCCTGCCCTCGCCGAAAGGCGAGATTCTTTCGTCACTGTTTGTAACAGAATAGCACTCGACTCGTACATCAGTCCCTTTAAACTGTTAGTTTTATTTTATTTTCATCATTCTGTGAGCATCTCCGAATTTTTTTTTATGAATATCGGCGATTCCATTTTATCCCTTTTCCGTATTCTATTTTTTCCCCCTTCCTTGAACCAAGCATTTTCTTTTCTAAAAGCCCGCACTGAAGAAAGAGTTACACGGGCCGGTATAAGGTGCAGGATTTCACGACTCCCCGGGGAAATCTGACTGCATCACTTCTACTGCCCGTTTCCCTGGTACACTGTACTGCGATGTCCATATTTCCCTTTCATATTTATATTTTCTCCTCTGTTTCCCTCTACGCTGCGACGTCTGTCACGTTCGTCACATTTCTGAACTTACTCCGTGATGTTTCTCGGGAATTGATCCCTGGGCAGCAGAGATTCCATTTCCTTATAATGGGTCTACAATATCGACTGCACCACAGTGAGGTTCCTTACATTCTTACATATCATTTTACTTATACACTACACTCATTCATTTTACATTTTTAACAGCGCCGAATGTTAGGATGATTGGTAAACAGTAAATTGGGAACAGAATGGAGAGAAGAATTTGTGGCCAAATTTAGGAGTTTATGTCGACATTTACCTACAGAAGCTGATTGATATCTTGTTTACATTCATATTACACAACATACAGACATTATTTTAACTCATAACTGTCGCTAGTCATTTCATTTGGTTCGTTTAATTTACAAAACTTCAGGCCTGCAATAAACAATGTTTTTGTTAAACGTCTCTGCTAGCCGAAGGAAAAACTTTCCAGCACATTCTGTAAACACGGTGGGTAAACAACTAAGGTATTAACTTCAGGATATTGAACTAACTCGCGTGGATTCCGACTCTTGGTAAATTGGAATAGCGACGAGCACAGCGCGCATGTTGTCACGCGAAATAACCTGAGTTACAAGTGTTGGGATTTGCGTGACTTCAGTCTCGCACCGCGTTGTACATAAGGTATTCGTTCTTCCGGGATCTTAAGCAGCGTTATTTGGTAGTTACCGTCGTTTCGGGAGAGCCTACCGTTCCCGTCTTCGAGGGTCAAACAGTCCAAGAAGAATATAAAAAACATCTGGGTGGGTAGCTATATAGGGAATGGTGCTGGTGGTGATTGGTTTTCAGGAATTGAAACAAGCCAGCTGGATTAATGATGCGTGGACAGCAAGGAGCGTAGCAAGAGTGACACAAGAAACAGCGAAGAAATGGAAATGCACTCGGAAGGAGGGGGGGAAAAAAAAAAAAAAGGAGAAAGTACAGCTCTTCAGGTCCGGTGGAAGACTGAGGAGAGGACGATAAGACTACTACCAGCCAACGCTGTGTAACTTCTCAGGAGAGCGAAGACAGTGTTGCGGGTTGTCAGATAGAACAACAGCCCTCTATTTCGTTCTTGAACGGATATAACAAACGTAATTTTTATATTAGGTATTAATTCACAGTAACTTTACTTGTAATTTTTAAGTATCTACAACTACTTCTGTGTTCGTATAGCCTTCCTTTTGCGACGGTTTGACTTGCCACAAGACACAATGGCCGTTTTGAAACCAGAAGAATAAAAATATAAAAAAACATAAACATTTAAAAAATGCTCCAATATAAATAACGGATTCGGGTAAAGAAACAGCATAGTCAATCAGAGAAGACAGCGATCACCTGGTACCGTCTAAGTCAACCAGTGATGATTTTGATTAAATTACTTAATTAAGAGCCGCAATGTCTATTAAAAGACGTGAAGCGAATCAAAGGGAATGTGAAGATGTCGCTAAAATGTCACGAATATCTCTCACGTTGGAAAAGAATATGGAGGTAATTTGTACAACAGAAGATGGTCAGACACGTCCTGATGTGTGTAGAAGTATGAAATTGCCTCCGTAGACTGTGAGAACCATAATGAAAAATGCACATGAAATAGAACACTGTATGCAACCTGTTACAACAGTAAGTGCGACGTAAGTGAGTCAGCAGAAGAAAACTTTTACAAAAATTGTAGAAATTATTTTTATTACAGGTGGACGACTTGAATAAAAAAAAAATCCAGCTGGCTTAAGCTGTTATTATGTCAAGGTCAAAAAAGATAAATGAAGGAGCCTTACAGCGGAACTTACAAAACTTTCTGTCTGGGTTTCCAACACATCCAAGCGAGTGTACAAAATTCAATTTTCTTCATTAAATGTAGTTTTGTTACTTTTTATTACATTATTATATTACACTGATTGATATTCGTAAAAATGCATTTTTAATTCGTAGCATTCATGTAATAGCTGTAAATATAATACTATGTATTATAATAATATGTATTAGGTTCATTTAACACCGTTGTTTTGCAGCAGTTTCTCCAGAAACGGAAACCCGTCGCAAACCGAGGGCTACCCTTATTTTAAACAATAACAAAAAAATTAAACTAACAGGAATCAACTGTTAGTCTTTTGTGCTGCAAACACAAATGTTTTTTTTCAACACTAATACTGACAATTGTTTTTAAAATATTTCCTTTCTCATTTATTACACCTAAACTTTTTCAAGAAGTTATGTCCCATGGCCATATATTTTGCTCGAGACAAAGTCAAAACCTTTATGATAAGTTTTAAGTAAAATAACAGTTCTCGTAGTCCTGCAGCGACCAAAACTAAACTCGCTGTACACTTTCTTGTACGGAATACTAACACCAAATTTTATATGAACGCATTCACGATTCTCGGAATTAAGATGCTATCTGCAGGCAGGAAAGACCTGCCCCTTATACTATCATTTTTGTGTTGTTTATGAAAGAACGCATTAGAAGTATCAACAAACATTTAGGTAATTGGAAACACGGGCGCTCCTTTTCTTCTCAGCGTCCGCCTATCGAAGAAACCGCACGACAGTTTTCAGCAAAGTGTTCGCAAAATGGAAGAGCATTTACCGATTCGGTGAACTTGTTTATCTCCAGCATGAGTTCTCGAGCAATATAATTTTTTTTACACACATTCGGCTCTTTTGAAGCTATTTCGCTGGTATATCTTGTAGCCTTCTCAATTGGAAACTTATACAGCCACAGGAAGATTTTCAATGCAGTAAGTGTCGAGTAACAAGGTAATATCGGCTGCTTATAGCCTGTCATATGGCTACTGAAACAGAACCTGACTCTACTATGTCGAGCCCCCGTAACATCAAATGTCTCTTCGCTTGATTGCTTTTCATTTCTCAAATACTTAGAGAGATTAGAGAGATAAAAAACAGAAGTTCTCGTTCTTCGTGCCGGTCTGGTTGCTTTCCTTGCCAATAACAGGTAAAGCTTTCATGAACGAATAGCTCTGACCTTAAGAAATTAAAATTGCTCATGTATCTAACATTTCCAAGTTACCGAACTTTGTCCATTTTCTCATATTAAAAAATAACACAAGGCTGTTGTAACTGGAAGTGGGCATGTTGCCGACATTAGAAGGTTTTCCTATAGCCGGTAAACTGATGAGACCAGTCAAAAATTCTGCACGTACACAACATCTTATTCAGTCAATTTGTTTGGGATTTATGAAGTGTGCTGGCATGGACTAGATGGATTCCTCTCTGGGTAATGATCAGTGGCAGGATCATAAGATCACGGTACTGGCTTTCGGATTTCATAAAATGAAAGGCAGTGTGAGTCTGACGTACTATTGAGGCGAATGTTGCACAGGAAAAGCTATAAGTATTACACAAACTGAGTGCGTATTTATAGTCCTGGCTTTCCAGAATGCAATGCGCATGAACCTTTTTTCATATGAGACCTGCCCCCCTCTACACTATTTTTCCACATTATCTCACAAATGGCATGGTTTTCGAGAAAAAAGGTTATTGAACATAAAATGTGTGTTTAGATTTTCTCTACAACGTTTGTCTAAAACATTTTTCATTCTAGGAAGAAATGAGCGAGATATGATCATAAATGTATATTTGTCTTCATGTAAAGTACTCGCCATTCTTGTCCGATTTCAATGAAACTTGAATTTTCCCAACAGATTTTCTAAAAATACTGAAGAACCAAATTTCATGAAAATCCCTCCAATAGAAGCCGAGTTTTTTTTCATGCGGAAAGACGGACAGACAGACATTGCCAAGCTAATAGTCGCTTTTCGTAACTTTGTGAATGTGTCTAAAAACGGGCCATAATATATCCATCTGAGTGGCTATCAGCTCAAAAAATAGACCCTGAGGACTGGGGCAAGACGAAAAAATCTATATCTCTTTATATATCAAAGCATGAAACCGAAGTAACGATGAAATTATTTTCATCTATCCTGAATATGAGAGAGCGCATTCCGCTCAAAACGTCGGTAGAATTATACCAGAATACAAGTCGTCACATACCACGCAACAGCCCTTTTAAACAGAAGTATTTCGAACTGCAGTTAAATACAAAGAAATACCACATATATTGCCAGTCACGTACTGCTAAAGTTATTCCAGAATATGTTTGAATAAAAGAGACAGTTACCTCAGGCGCTGTACCTATGAAAACAGATGAAGACATGCGCGTTCGTTTCTTCAGATCATTAGTTCCGGAATTTCGTAATAAAACAACGGAAAGTGAGAGAGCGTGTTGTTGTTGCGGAATCGATAGTGACGAAAACGTTATTCGAGTCGTGTAAGGGAATTTGTCGCTGAATCGGACGCCTTTGCACATCACTAAAACGGAAAATAAACAATGTCTCAGTAAGTCCGGAATTTTATGCCTCTTAACGACGGAAACAGATGGTCACATGCCAAAATAGGTGCAGAGCTATGTGGTTTTCATAATTGAAAATAAGTGGTTTTATGCATTAATAGGCCTGGAATTTTGTGTCTCCTCACAAGAGGAAGTAATTTCTTTTTCATCAAAACGATTTAAAATTTGTAAATCTTTATAGCAGAAACGGCAAATGGCCAATATTTTTAACTGCCTGTTGCAAAACGCCACGTTTAAGTAAGATAATGAGAAAAGAAAAATATGTAATCCACCTTTAACTTTAAGCCCTTTTCATGCTGTCTCCCTTAAGGGAAATGACGTTTATTAACTGGAAAGAATAGGCTTTTCAATCAGTGAAGCAAAACATGTCACACATCAGGAGCTGACTTAGTTTATCGGCGTTATTAACCCTTTAAACGCCGAGTTAAATCCCATCTGCCATATGCTGGCTTTATTAGAAGCTCACCATTTTCTCCACGTTAGCAGGATAAGGGTTAAACTGACAGAGAAATCTAGGACAAAATGGGTTAAAATATTTCCCTCCAAATCTTTAATTATTAGGCTTTTAAGCTATGGTCTCTTCTTATGCAAACCGTAGTACGAATAAACCCCTATCATGACAACACCAAATTTAAATACTTCACAAATTTCAAGCTAATATTATTTAAATCTTCACGTTTTGTCCTTCAAATGGCCTAATTCTTCTAATTCTCATAAAGTAAAACAGGTGGCATTTATTCTCTTCTCAAACACGCTATGTACGCCACCCAGTTCCATTGTCGTTTGTACACCTTTTTTGGATGACGTGCATAAAAGTAGTTCTCTGAAGGGTATAACCTCCCATGCTTTTTGTCTGTCTCTCTATGTACCTCTCTACATGTCTCTTTCCCGAAACTGTGGCACACATTCTTACGTCGTGCTACAACGAAGAAATGTTCCCTGAATACATATGTGTGTGTGTGTGTGTGTGTGTGTATATATAGGTTGAGTCATAAACACCTGACGGTTTTAAAATGAAATAAATGTTTACGGAAAGGTGGAAAAATTGTATTAAAACTATCGGGTACATTCCATGTCCATGAGAATTCATCTCCATCATTACTGTTTGAATATGACACCATGTCGTTCAATACACTCTTGCAGTCGCGATGGAAAGACTGCTGTAACACTTTATAGCATTTCCTTGCGGATTCTTTGAATAAACTCCAGAATTCGCTGTTTTAAGTCATCAATATTGCAGGACGTGTTTCGTATGCCTTGCTCTTAACATAGCCCCATAGGAAGTAGCCTGATACTGCAAGGTCAGGCGAGCGGGTTATTGTTTTTCACCAAATCCAAGAATTCATTGCAAAACTGTAGTCGGCTCATCTTTTCCAGTGAACTAAGTTTCTGAGCAACTTGGATTTTGTATGGATGGTAACGCAAATCCTTTTGGAGTATTCGGCGAACACTGCATTAGTTTAAGCGAAGTACGAGATCTTGCCGCTGAGCTGACCTGCGCGGACTTCGCAACATGGCGTCTCTTACTGACTCCACATTGTAAGGTGCGCGTGCCGAAAATGGACGACCTTGTGGTTTACTGTCCTTCAGTGATCCTTCTTGACGCCATTTCGATACTCACAATACGGCCAGAAGCATCATGTCTTTGAAATTGCTGACGGAAACCACGCAGTATAACTGTTACAGACTCTGTTGTGATAAACATTTCCACTGCCGCAATTCGGTAATTCACTGACCAGCGCTCCATCTCAACTAAACTCCAAACATCACTCTAATAGACGACGGTCAGTATGAAAGCGGCGCATAACGGGCACGCTGATTTTCAAATTTTGAAAACCGTCAGGTGTTTATGACGCACCCCGTATATAAGCCTATACGGTTCAACTGAAGCATTTGTAGGCTTAACCATTCCAGACCATGACGTTTATCCAAGCAATATCTAAAAATTCAGCTCCTACCTCACAACCAACAAGGTACTTCTGCCCCAGTTACTAAGATCAAACAGTTAACTTCGGCTGCAGATGGATGCGCGCAGTCATCTTCGCCCCTTGGTCGTTTAATTCCGAAGTAAAGCCTCCGGTACCCACTGGGAAGCGAGCTGATTGAGTCACAGCACCTACTTAGGCACTGTGCAGCAGAACTGTTTTTCATTCCAGCCAGGATCGTAACTCCAGTTTCTTTGTAGTCCTGTCCACAGCCTATTTCTTGCAATGACAAGTTATCTCGGCTCCTTATGTAAGATACTCGCAGGTTGTAAATAGTTCAAGTGGAAAATACGAGTAAAAATGTCTCAGTACAGGGTGATAAAATATAACGTAAATGTTCATCATCAAGCTAAAGACAAAAGCAAGTACGTTAAAATCTTATCTGAAGACACCTTTATTGTTCGAAGGTCATGTGAAATACCGTAATGGTTTTCACAGCCATTTGTATTGGGTTATGATGATAACTTACAAGGCACAAATGGTCTTAAAAATATGATGTCATAAAAACAAGCGAGTTCAGGTTTCCCTCGAGAAGAAATCGAAAGGAATTGAAATTAACCAATTTAGGACCAAGTAATAATATTAATAAATGGCGTCATTAATAAACTGGCATGGCGAGTATGGTTTGCGAAGTTGGTGATCTGCTGACAAGCTCTTTGGCATCGGGCACCTGCAAAACTTGTTCGGAGGAAAGGAAACTTTCACTTCCTAACTTCCACCGCCTTCCAATTATATCCACCTTCTTACCACCCCTCGAAAAGGAGTCAGAAACACATTAACCAGGCACTAACCTCCCAACCCCCAGCTGAATTAAAGCAGGCATACATTGTAGGTAATATGCAAACTGAGCTCCTCTTTAAACAACACAAAGCTTGGCGATAGACAATAAATCACTCAGCTTGTTACTGTAGCTACTCATATGTGTAATAAGGGATAAGTAGCTACCCCCATCCATCCCTTTGCGGTAGCTTGTAAATAATGGCTTTAGGAAGTTTTTTATTTGCTGTTAGAGGCGTCTAATTCGTTATATGATGGTTTATGGGTTTTATACCTGCTAAGGTGTTGTTTTTTTCTGCGGGTATATAAAAATGAAAGCAGGTTGTGAATTTTAAGTTAACCCATTAACCCTGCAAAATTCGCAACCTGGTAAGAGAGTGGAGTTAAGTTTCATATTTAAGGAGCAAAATTCGCCTCTCGTTCTCGCCTGAAGAACGGTTGATGGTGCTGCCATCTCGAAGAGAGGAAACTACGTGGGCTTTTATTGCGTCAGTTTTACATTCCTTCTGCCAAAGCAAAGGTACGTTTTACCATACCTGCTACAATCATTTGAGGTTTGGGTTTTCTATGGTGTGTGAACCTGAATTACGTAGGCGTGTAGACTGAAAGATACGTGCCGGTGTTTCGAAGAAACCTGCTGCCTCCACAATCAGGTTCCTCTGTTATAGTGGCTAATGCTACCGACACTGCTCGGTGTCACGTCACAGAATATGGATATCTCCACACTATAATCAAAGTTAGAATTTTCGTTTACATTTACACCATCATATAATTCGTATATATAATAAGAGATGGCACAAGAGTGCAACACATTTTAAGGCCAAAATAGCTGTTTCTTCTCTTTGGCTTACAAAGGTTCTCCGCATTTTTCAAAGTGACTGTGCAAGTGTGGGTTTATAGCACTTAACTTGTGTCTGTTATTTATTTATATATATCGTAACCTGTAGTCATAAATACCAAATTTTTATTGTATCTGACACCGTGTATTTTGTTACACCTTCACTAAAATTTTGGACATATCTTATAATTTTCTTCTACCCTTAACGCGGAAGCGTCAGAAGCACATTACCCCTGTAACTATCCACACTGTGTCTCATCCGATACAACAGCAGTTTTCAGTTTTTAACCAGACAACAAATAAATAAATAAATAAGCAAATAAACAAACAATATCTGGGAAGTTCTTTCTTGAGCGCGATAACCGAGTGTTTTTACAACATCTACACATTAACTGCTTATGTGCAGACGTTTGATTCTTTGACAAAGGCGCAAAAGAACACGACATTCTGCGCACGTTTTGTGTGCCAGACGAACGCACAGGCTGTTACACTGTCCAGGGTTTGCCGTCGCTGCAGTTTACACGTCACGTGTGAAGTTGAAGTCACAACATATTTGGAAAGGCAGAGTACGGGAAATGTGAGGATATTATAACATTTAAGGAGAAACTAATCAATTGAAGCGTAATATTCTTCTAAATAATATGCACGATTGCATTGATACCAGTCAGGAAAAACAATTCATCTTCATTACAAAGACAAAGAGAAATAACTGTAGTTCACTGTGAAAATCACACGAAACACTTACATCCAGAGTGTGGAGAAAATACAGTCTTTTGATTTTACGGCAGGTGGTACATATAGTGACAATTGTGCTTTACAATTTGTAACAAACACAAAAAAATTGAAGAAATATAACACATTACAATTAGAATTCATCTTTTGGAACTGTGCAAATTCATCCAGTTACGGTTAAATCATCAAAACGACAACGATTACTCTTTGGTTTCAAAGATCCGATATGTGACTGCTGATATAACACGAAAATTATTTACGTATTCGGATTCGCCCCTGTCCAAGCAATGTTTTCCCTTATGCCTGCTTATAATTCGCGTGTGTACAGATCTAATGCGATGGAATTATCAGACAATGCTGTACTGTACAAAGCATGTATGTCTACAGTAGCGTACCTACGTAAATATAGGGTAATGGGACAAGAATAAGCAGCACAAAAGTGCTTTCCGTTTCCGTGTATGGTTTGGAGTTTCATGAATAACTGCGCGAATGTTAACTCTTCCAATGATATTCTGTTCCAAAGATATACAGCAGAAAATGAAAAGGAATTATATCTTTAGTGACATTTCTCTAGTGTTAAAGAAATTTGACTGGAGGGACTGATTAAACCCACAAGAAATATCAGTCAGAATGAGTAGTGTACCGGCAGAGCAAGAGACATTAGGAACTCACATTTTGTGGCTGACAGTGGGCTGACCCCATAACAGAATCAATAGAGCCTGAGGAATAAAATGCTCCCAGCGTGAGTTTGTATTATATCCCACAATGCACTACGCGATCAACAATAAAGTAATTCCCGGGATGTTCTGATTTATAAGACCTGCTGCCACTGACCAAAGCGTGGACAGTAATTTCCTCCATTATGTGCAGTAATTAGAGAGGCCTTATGCATTAAATTCCGCCTGAAGCTCAACATCTTATGGCTTCACTTTTTTTTTTCCTAGTCGAAATCAAGCCACGTGAAATTTGAACGGTAAATTTTAGTGTTCCGAAAAATGTGAATATAAATGCTTCCTAATACATCGAATCCCTTACACATCGGGACAGACACAGATTTGAAGTATTTGAGAACAGCATATTGAGTATATCCGGACTTAAGAATGAAAGAGTAACAGAGGGAAGAAAGAAACAGCGTAAAGAGAAGCTTAATATTACGTACTTGATCAAAATGAAGTGTGTGTTAGGTGACATCGTCCCATTGTGTATTGTTTACAGTTAAGGAGTTATATCAACCGACAAACACAACAGTGCAGATCTAATACACTAGTCCTGGTGGCAGAAGTAAACAGCCTAAACATGTAGCAGCACTAAATAAAGGACCAATATATTAGATCTGCACAATTGTGTTCGTCGGTTGATATAACTCCTTAACAATACGGGTGATTTTGGGGAAGGGGATGTGTTTTTGTAACACAAGTGGGAGACATCAGAAAGGCGGACAAAATGTTGGTCTAAAAACCTGAAAAGAATAGTCATCTTAAAATAAATAGAATAGAACGAAGAATAATATTAAAAGGGGGCTTAAATATGGTGGGAGGTTATATACTGGATATTAATCCGGTATACCTCAGGATAGGGGCCTATTGTGGACATTAACCTTTGGGTTTGGTAGAAGGTGGGGAATTAGTTCCGCAGCTGAGTTGCTGAAGGTCTCTCTTACGCATATTTAGCTGATTCGTTTAAATGTAGAGTCGAGAAGAAAAGTAATTGCAGGTGACCAATAGAAAGAATGTGGAAGGAAAGGGTGAACTGGATTTTGACACCGGATTTTGAATCAGCTCATACACATGGACTTCCGGCATGTGGATATTCACAAAAATGGGTGTATTTGCAAAATCAATGAATCGACGTTTTATGAATTGTAATTATCCCAACACACACACACACGTTTAATAAGACTGATACAAGGTTCACGTTTCAAACGTCATCGTAATTGTCTTCACGGAAGTAAATAAATGAAACCTTTTTGAGTCACATTTATTGTCATGCGAAATTGTGCATTGCTATGCTGCACTGGGCAAATGTATTTACTTACTTACTTACTTACTCCATGGTGCAGAGTCCTTCTTGAGAAGCTAACTGGTTTGCAGCTAGTCAAGAAATTCCCCGCATTTTATGGAACCCGAAGGTTCATCACCGCACTCACAAGCGTCCG
>Ga0136643_10007605_pt1 | contig 15696 bp, 10 predicted proteins | sample TergutLab28metaG_FD_96883 | JGI IMG/M metagenome (GOLD analysis project Ga0136643, IMG submission 96883) | Labiotermes labralis P1 segment gut microbial communities from Petit-Saut dam, French Guiana - Lab288 P1 (version 3) (version 3) | ecosystem: Host-associated > Arthropoda: Insects >... | reverse complement strand
GTTGCGCTGACCACGTGACACCCCTCTATCCGCAAAAGTTGGCACTAACTTTGCCGACCGGCGGCGGCCGCTCTGTCGGTATAGTTCGCGTGCGGACTAAGGCCACGGAGTTTAGTTTAGTTTTTATATATCTGGTTTAGCACTAGTCAGTGCCTTAACATTATTTGTACATCCGATTAATGCCCATGGACGACTGTACTTCCAGGAATACTTACAATTTCACCAGTCATCACCATATGTGTATTTAGTTTTTTCTTTCCCTTCTCTAGTCTGCACAAACAAACACAGATGCTGTCTTGTATACAGAGTAAACGTCCAATTAATGTGCCCACTAGCTACTGGGATTGGTACAGTTCACATCAAATTCGAGGATGTAAACATTTGCATTTGGTATAGCTGTGTGCTTATCATCAACACACAATTTAACAGTTCTGTAGCATGTGGGCTGGCATAAAAACACCTTCTTTGGGTGAAACCATATATTTCTTTAATAGTGATTTGTGTGAAATAATTATTTTAAGAAAAAATATTTTTATCATACCCTATCTAAGAACATAAAGATGTAAATATTCAGAGCCATGATCTTGTCTGTTCTCTGTTAGTGTGGAAATTGTTGAAGAGAATACTTATACTAACAGAAGTAAGAGGAGGCTAGAGAAAATTGCAGACTGGAGATTTTCATAATTTTTACTCCTTGCCAAATATTCTTACGATAATCACTTTGTGGTGAACGAGAAGAGTGGGGCAAGTACCAAGCATGGGAGAGGAGTCAAGAGCTACAAAAGTTTGTAGGAATACCTGAAGAAAACCAGCTGGAAGACTTATGCATAGATGGGAGGTTAATACTGAAAAGTATCTTACAGAGATTAGGCAGGAGAGTGTGTGCTAGACCAATGCGGTTCAGCGTAAGGACCAGTGGCAGGCTCATATGGATAAATGGGTACTGTAAAATGCGGAAAAAGTCGACATTCGCTAAACAACTGCCAAACTCTCAAAGGGAAGTCTGTTGCAAGGAGTTCATTCTTGCCTCCCTCAAAGACACCCGTCTGCAAGACTTGACCATGTCAGAAATTAAGGGACTGAATAGCACCTCACTCTAACCCTTATATTTAGTTAGTAGAATTCTTAACATTTAGTTGAATCTGCTAAACAGAAAAGCACCAGGATTTAAAACAGAATTCTTGTAAAACACACACACACAATTAACGATATGGACAGAGGATTCCATTTGTGACACAACAAATATGTTTGTGTGTTTTTTAAGCTCATGATTCCGTGCATCATAATTCAGTATTAATAAAAATCCAACTAGATGCAAGAGTATGCAGAGGGAAGTAGCTGCACCGATATTATGACCTGTACCGGAGGCTGCGGTTACAGTTTTCGGTACTCCTGATGATGGGCGCGGTGGACACCCGAAACATGTAGAGTGACTTTGCAGTAAATAAATATCTGCATACTGTTGCATCTGGTTGGATTTTTATTAACATTGAACATGTTTGTGTGTGTGTGAGAGAGAGAGAGAGAGAGAGATAAGATGATTTTTGTTAAGTTTAGTGCAGGTTTTTAAGAATAACCAACGTATCTGTGGAACTGCAGTGAATTGCTCTTACTGTTTAAAAAACATAAATGTGGAGTGACTGCGGTGCGAGGTTCATCACACTGCAGTACGAGTTCCCCCTCTTGGCGAGATTTGATTTTCTCATGAGCATAACTATGTAGATTGCAATACGATTGCGCAAAGTGTGGCAGAAATGTACTGTTGTATAGCAGGGAATATACTGCTTCCATCTTCAGAGTAACCCCGAATAGGAGGCAATGTAACTTACGGATATGATCACCCGCCATTCTGTCTGCGTCTCAGATTAGGCTAACGACTTTGTGTTTCAGGAAATAAAAACAGAGAAATTCCACGTGTTTTGAAAGTTGTCGTTTATCGCTTTTCCAGGTTTTTGTGTTGCATGTAATTAAGAGAACATGGCATTAGATTTCGCTTCGACTTCAGTAATTTCAGAGGACTACAGTATCGCTTACTCTGAGGTTTGAGGTTTATCTCCACGACGTCGCTGCCATAAGGGTTCGTGACAGAACAGTTGTACGGTCCAAAATGCTGCTGCCGGGACTCTCTGATCACGAGCGTGCTCTTGATTCCCTCGGGCAAGGGATCCTCTAGGATAGTGTAGTCCTTGTCATCGGCGTCCACCTCATTCCCATTGTACGTCCACGTGACGTGTTCCGGCTTGGGAATGGAGAAAGCCACACATTCCAAGCGCACGTTGTCCCCCTGGATGCCGAACTGCGTCCTGTGACTGATGATGGTTGGTGGTCCCTTAAGGTAAACCGATGCTTCAGCCCCCACCTCAGGGAACCCCATTACGCTGGCTTTGCAGTAATACCGTCCAGCGGTGTCGGAATCTACGTCCAGAGTCAAGTTTGCAGATGTGCCGACAACCTGCAACCGGACAGAATGACAGTTAAGGTGTGTGTGTATAATGGGAACAGCTGGGACGAACATGTCTGTAAAAACTGCCGAGTTTGATGCACATTTCGCCTTTAACTCTTGCTTCAAGAGGAGGCCACGTACAGGCAGGCACTAGAAAGGAAACGATACGAAAACTGCAGACAATTCGCCGCAAATACGCAGCAGGAGTACAGTGCCCACATGCTCAAAATAAGTACCTAAAACAGTGCAGACAGAAGTTACACTTGGAATAAACAGTAACACATTTTAAAAAAAAGAAAACTAAAGGGAAAGGTGTCCTTATCCACGCCTTGAAGACATCTAGGGGGAGCAGAGGTAAAGCTTCACTCACTATTGACCTTGGCAATAGATGGAAATAAGCGATCCACGTCACTCCTCGGCTGCTTAACCCCGTGGAAAGAACCGCGGAACCCACTCAACAGGAGGCTGGGTGGTCTCCAGAGCCGACCTGGGCTTTTGGAGAAAAGAAAATTCCCCTGCCGAGATTCGAACCCAAGATCGTTCAGCCGGTAGCGTAGTCACTATACTGCCCGCTTTTTGTTAGTCATACAAGAAATTACAAAAATGTCAGTGAGCGAATAGAGTTGTTTCGAGGATGTCACTGTGCCTACAAATTACCTTAGCACCACCACTACCTGTGCTATTGACCACGAAGCGGTCTTGTTCGTCGTCAATTAATATCGTACGAGTCCGTTGACGAACACAATCCATAACAGATGAGCAAATGATTTTGCTTTTACAGACGATAGTGAGCAAGTGAACATTATATTTCGAGATCGAATGGAGCATCGAGTAACTAACATGTTTCATATTCGTTATAACGTACGCCACTTAACAGCCTGCTGCAAAATGCGTTCAAGACAGCGGAGTTCCAGAGAATGTACTGTACTGTACTCAGAGTGTCGACCGGTCCGAGCTTGGAAAGGAAGAGGTAATGCTGCGAGTTTGACCCAACGTTTATAGACAGAATGTACTGCTGTGGTGGTGTAATTACTGCACAGTGAAGCTTAGATATGTTTGAATATCTGGTAACGTCCGATGATGATATTTCCTGCGTTCTGTTGAGTTGCATATCATTATCAAAACATCAAATGTACAGAGAATCAGGTTCATCACCATCAGTAGTAGAGGCGAAAGGGCATTTCTGGGTTGTTCCTTTTTCATGTATAGTGATCTTTCCATCTTTTTTTTGCTGGATTTGCATTTCTTCTGCGCGCGAATTGCGTCTCTATGGTGTGGTGCTCAGTTAAAAAGCGATATCCGAATTTACGTATTTCAGTACACTGCCACCATCTGAACTCGATATCACTGATGTACAGTTTTGATATCAATTTAAAAAGTTATTTATTATCTAACTGACGTCATAGAGAGGAGCTGTTCTTAAGAAGTTGCTAGTCACTCAAAAGTTTAAAAATATACCCCGGCTCTTATTGAACCTGAAGTCTTATTGCTATACTCAAAATAACCCTCCACGTGACCCTAACCTCAGTCAACGGAGTCCAATTTATGCCCTCAAACCCCGTGCCTGTAAGATCCATTATAGTATCTTCCCATGTAAGCTTAGGTCTCCCAAACACCTCTTCCCATCAGGGTTTCCGACTGAAATTCCCTGCGTATTTCTCATTTCCTTAATGGTTGTTACATTTTATGCGTCTTGTCATCCAGCTGACTTTGCACCTCATTTGAAACATACAAATGTTTTCTGGAACCGTTCACCATCGTTCCTTGTTACTTCCAGCAACTCGTTCCCTGTTTCCATTTACGGGCTCAACTGATGTGTTGAAATTCATCTCCGGGGCAGTGAGAGTGACCAGATACTGGATCTGTTGGGCAGGGGGCACATGTCACAGGTATTCACGTATAATGAAAGAGTGGGAGGGAGTGGGAATGTGGAAGGGGATTTGGTGTTTACATAAACGTTAAACTGTGGATTACATGAATGCGAATTTACATTCCTCTCTGAAATGGATTTAATGGAACACGATGCACATAAAACTCTGTGCCTTTGAAGTGTTCGTATTTATGGATAAAGCTGTCTGTAACTCAGCCGTGTGATCAGAACCGCATTGCTTAAAGAAAGGTGGAGTTTGGGTCAGCTTCGTTTGTTTCCTGTTCCGAGTGTTACACATTTAATGCACTGCTACAGAAACTGGTCTTTGTCACACATTATTAACACGATCAGATCACGAACGAATGGGGCCTACGTATGGGACAGATGAAAAGTGAATAAGCATCTATGGATAAAAACCTGAAGGGAAGCTACAACTTTAAAGAAGTAGGAGTAGGTGGAAGAATAATAATAAAGCTAGCCCTAAGGAAAAGCTGCGACAGAGTATGTGTGATTTCTGCAAGGAGAGGTACCAGAGGAGAAAGATGCGAACACTGTAACAAACCTTTGGATTGCACACATGTCGAATGGTAAATTTCTTGACAGGCTGAAGCAACACTCTGTGACGTACAGCTTGTTGTTTATTGCATCTCCTTTATATTAGGGTAGACCTGCTTGGCTTAATTTATTCTTAGTCTGTTGGCTTTCGTGGCATTTTGAATACTATTCTCAGTGTAAAGCGGTCTTGATTCATCGCACGTATCTTACCAGATCCCCCTTTTATCGCTTTTATTTGCAACATCTGTGTAACGCTGATATAACAAACAAACAAACAAAAATCCCACCAAACGACCGACAAACCAACCCATCAACCAACAAACCAACCAAACAGACCCACCAACCAACCAACTAACCAACCAACCAACCAACCAACCGACCGACCGACTGACCAACCGACCAACCAACCAACTAACCAACCAACCAACCAACAAACCAACCGACCGACCGACCGACCAACCAACCAACCAACCAACTAATTAAGTAACCATCTCCATGGGACAAAGTCCTTCCCGGGAAGATAACAGGTTCTCAGCTAGTCAAGAAATTCCCAGCGTTTTATGGAACCCGAAGGTTCATTATCGCTTTCACAAGTGCCCGCCAACTGTCCCTGCCCTGAGCCACATTAGTCCAGTCCATACCTTCCGGCCCCACGTCTCGAAGACCCATTTTAATAGTACCTTTCCATCTACGCCTAGGTCTTCCAGGTAGACTCGTTTCCTCCGATCTCCCCAACAAAACCCTGTATGCACCTCTCTTGTCTCCTATACTTGCTACATGTCGAGTTCATCTCACTCTTCTTGGTTTTATCCCGAATAACATTTGGTGAGGAGTACTGACCATAAAACTCTTTACTATGCAGTCCTCTTCACACGTAGGTTACCTCTTCCCTCTATGCCCCAAACATCTCCCTCAGCACCCTATTTGCGAATACCCTCTGCCTATTTTTCTCTCTATGTAAACGAACGCTAACCCAGTGCAAACGAATACATGGTTACATGGACATCCGGTAAAATTGAGGTTCTCTCGGCGGTAACTGTCGAGTTTGTATGTGACGCCGTGTAGTCTGGTATCCTTACCATCTCCTATCCTGATTATGAAATTTGACTGAATGACTAACTGGCTGACTGTCCTTCAGCATACAGTAACCATCAGAGTTCTGGCGAGCGCAGACTCAGGCGGCCGAGACGGACAGTCCTCCCGTCAAGTCGGACTGACTCCTCTTCATGGTTGCGCTGTCTAAAATACTGGCTGTAGGCGTACATGCCGAACAACGACTTCGATATATTCTGAACTGTGTGTATGTATATATATATATATATGTGTGTGTGTGTGTTCAAAGGTTTGTTACCAGACATTATCTATCACCCACCATTTTCTTTGCGTACATTTTTCGTTTCTTTTAAAAATACGCAAGTCTCTAACACCTTACAAAGATTCGGTTTGGGCAGTGGCAACCTATGATCACGAGTTCAGCACGTCCTGCAATGCCTGGGCACAAAACGCCACTTCCCGATCCGACTGGCTATTTTGCAACCCGTTTCGTGTCCATTTCTGAACCTTTCCATTGAAAACGGAAAGTGATGCAAAATTTCCAAGTCGAAATTCAGATTAAACCTTTCGGTAACACATACCCCTTGTGCTCAGATCAACAAATGTGTCCAAACGAGTTCCGTCATGTTCAACACATTTTATTATAGTTCTTGATTTCAAAATTTCGCCGTATTCTGAATGTTGTATTCTTTCTTTTGGGTGATTCTCCGGCCTCTGAATTTTATGTGCCGACGTTTCGGAACACTCTGTCTGTTCCATCTTCATAGGTGGTATAAGCAGGAAGAATAACTGGGACGAGATTGTTAGGGTATTTATACAGGTAAATGTGTGGCTCAAATTTGCCTGAGTCAATCGAAAGGGGAGGGGAATGGGGAGGGGGCGTTATTATAGTTTATCACCTGCATACCACAACCAATGATAGACTCTATACAGCTGATTAAATTGTATAGTTTTTTTTTATGGGTTGTGGTATACAGATCTGATGATGACCCGAAAAATTGGGCCGAACCTAGTTACCTTTGTAATAAATTTGTTGTGCATGACGTAACTCCTCTGGATACTTGTTGGATCGTGCTGGTGGTGTCTGGGCTGCAGCCTGCCTGCAGCCCAGACACCACTCCAGCTCATCCGCACCTAACCTCCAACCTACAGCAAACCAAGAATGAAACGACCAATGTGGTAATCAACATTATAGTCGCGAAGTCCTGAAGATGGGCATAGTAGCGCTCGAAACATGTTGAGCCTATAAGAAGTACAATAAAATAATAAGTGGCATCTAGTTGGTTTTTATTCTTCAGTTATCCTCTGGATACATTTATTCAGATTAAACACTTCGCTGTCTTCTACAGTCGCTTATTCTATCTTTAAAGGAGATAAAAGGCCTTCTATTGTTCAGTGTATTAGGCACAGTATATCTGCAAGCAGAGGTGGTATCACTGAAAAGGTCGTATTTGGCAGCGAGATTAGAAATACTACTTATTGTGCAACATATATGTTCCATATTTTAATACAGTGTCGCAAACCCTTCCACAATGAACAGCTTCAAAATACGTTTAATCACGTTTGAGAGGTAAAATGCTGAACACGAAGAAAGAATCTTATTATTTATGAAAGGAAACAGCTTTCAAATAAAAAGTATATAAATAAAAACATAAAATTTTCACCGTTACTCGTTTCGGACGTCGACTGCCATCTTCACGGGGAAAGGCCTAAGGAAGCCAGTTTTCATATATACGTATATATATATATATATATACGTGTATATATATATATATATAACATGTGGGCTGGGTAGCTCAGTCGGTATAGCGACTGACTACGGACTGGACGGTCCGGGATCGAATCCCGGTAGGGACGAGATTTTCCGCCCGTCCAGACCCGCCCTGGGACCCACCCAGCCTCCTGTAAAATGGGTATGGGGTCTTTCCCGGGGGTAAAGTATACATCTACCCCCTCCCCTCTGGGTCACACCGGGCCTGTAACGGAATCACTTTACTTTTTACTTTATTTTATATATGAATAACATAAGATGACCTAACAGTATCACTGCTTATTACAATGCAGAATACAACGGTTCATTGCATGTGTGAGCAAAACTCGCGGAGTAGTTGTTACGTGGTTAGCAAACCCCTACATATTTAGTACATGATTTATTATCATCTTTATTATTATTATTATTATTAATTATATTGAACGGAGTGAACAATATGGAGATAAAGAAGCAACACTGTTTCACTGTTTCTCACTTGTTTCTGACGAAAGTTAGCTGTTACAATGAACGTAGAGATGTCACTTCCGTTGGCGAAGGAGCCCAACATCCAACAGTCCGCAGGCTCTCAGACGGTTGATGTACGTCAATGCGTGTTTCGGAGTGGGGTTACGGTTCATAAAGCAACGAGATGCTAGTTTCGCGGGGTTTTCATTGCAACGTCTCATCTGCTAAATTTAAATGGCGTCGAATGATGGATTATTATTTGATGCAGGGTGGCATTCTGAGGCTGTCGCGAAGAGTTTAACGAACAGGTACAGGGCCGGGGAAGAAATAATTTCCTGCAGTCGATTTGCCAGCAGACGACTGCCGATAACAGTCGTCTCTCTACCTAACCAGCAGGTTATGAAGTGGAGGTGAAGCTCCTTGCATTCCCGATATCGACACTAGACGGAAGTGTATCTTTCATCTTGTTAGGACCCCCCAGCATCCATTGGAAAAGGCTGAGTGTGCAGTAGAAATGGCCCGAATGTGATGGAAAGGGAAAAGTGCATTCCCCTTCCAAGAGTTGAAATCTAGTTGTTCAATCTGTAGCTTGTCACGTTAATGATGAGTAGCGAGACAGCAGATACCTTAAAATACCCAACAAACCTTTAGTTCTACATCCTTCCTTACTGGTCACTAATGATAATTCTGCCAGTTTGCATTTAGCGTAGCTTACGTAAGCTTCGCGACTGATGCAGCACCAACCATGAATGAAACCAATGTGGTTCAGCACCGTTAGCGTCGTGTGGCACCGGGACACAAGGTCAGAAGTTAGCGGGCCAAATATAATACAGGCAGTTTCCGTGCAATACGCAACCTGCGTAAACGCGGCCTCACGTACTAAATTATTGTTAATTATTAGTATTATTAACTAATAAATAATATATATTATTACTATTATTAATGATTAAGCCTGTAATTATTAAATATATTTTGCAATACCGTCGTTGCCCGGTTCTCAAAATTATACCGGTCGGTTCCTCAACCGACCGGTATAATTTTGACGCCCTGCGCGACTATCCCGCAATTCCGGGCTGCCTCTTTGTCAAGCCGGAATCGGGATGACAGCTGTGCACAGCGTTGGTTGGGCTGCCTCCACCCACGAATTCTTACTGCGGTATTATTGCTCTTACGATCTAGCCCCATGGGTAAGCTAGCTGTGTCTAGTTTAACGTATTGGTTACTGGTCTGAATCCTCTCCAGGACGTTGGCCAGGAAGGGAAAGGGGACTCGCTATTGTCCAACGATGTATCTAAATTCTGATGGACACAATCAATCAGTTGAGAACCTATAACTAGTATTTATTTACAAATATAATATAGTGAAAAGAAATTTTTGACTGAGTCGAACAAACTAACTATCCATCTGTCACCAAATTACTAACACCATCAGTCACGGATTTTGTTTTTTGCAACCTGATTTTAATAAAATTATGCAGTATAAAACAACAAAACGCGCTTTTTCTAGACTAATATTTAGTTTTTAATTTATGATGTCTTATACATGTTTCGAACGCGAGAGTTCGTCTTCAGGAAGACGGTTTTAAATACAGGTATGGTATAGTGTGTTTTACATGCATCGGTATAAGCAGTCTTGTACTTATACAAAGCAGTCAAGTAGACATACAAGATTGCTTATACCGATGCATGTAAAACACACCGTACCATACCTGTATTTACAACCTTCTTCCTGAAGATGAACCTTCGGTTTCGAAACATGTAGAAGACACCAAAAATTAAAAATTAGAATATTAATTTAGAAGAGGTGCATTTTTTGGGGGTTATAATATATAACTATCGGTCACCCCTGTTCACCGGAACCCCTCTGGCGTCTCTCTCCTCCTTTCAACAAAATATAACAACTACTCACTCCAGCAGGTCCCGCTGCCGGTCGCGAACACCCAGAGCAATCACCAGTAGTCCGCCAGTCGTATCGGATGTTCCGTCTTCTCGGCACCACTCGACTCCGCACCGCCATCTCAGTTCGTACCTCGACTAATGTCCTCAACCGAAAGTTTTTGCTTTCAAAACTCTCTCTCTCTCTCTCTCACTTACACCCTTCTTACGAAAACCGTCACAGAAAACTCCATGCCCACATTTTCCCCTACAGTGCCAGGTCATCACTCCATCTCTCCTAGCTGTCCGGTGAAGTGCTGACCACAACATAATGGCCGCTTTTACGGTCCGGTGACCTCAAGAGTCCATTAACCTACAACACTGTGTGTTTCATATGAAAAGAAACTGATACAAATAGCATTTTAAACACGTACACCGTCACTGTTAAAACGTACACATAACCGATAAGGTGTGATAAATAAATGGGGTGGAGTCATTTGCGACTTGGGTAAATTTCGGGTTTTGCACAAGCTTCAGGAACGAAACCCTTACGTAAGTGTGAAACTTCGTAACGTCATATAAGTTGGAGCACGCGGTGGCGCAGTTAGTTAAGGCACTGCGCTACAAGCCGGAAGGTCGCGGGTTCGATTCCCGACAGTGTGATTGGAATTTTTTATTGACATAATCCTTCCGGCCGCACTATGGCCCTGGGGTCTAACAGAAATGAGTACCAAGGATATTTTCTGGGGGGTAAAGGCGGGCGGTACGTAGGGCTGACAACTTTACCATCTTCATGTGCCGACTGTCATGAAATCTGGAAACCCTATCCTCATGGAACCCTCAGGGCCTGTCCAGCCCAGTACAGGGATTACTTTACCCTTAAGGTCATATAATATAGTACGAGGATTTTACTGTATATGTGACGACGCTTTGCCATCGGTACACTTAAAGGACATAACAGAGCAGTTCTGTTGTGTATGCAAATGGAACCAGACAGTATTGTAACCCTCTTACGTGTTTGTGCATTATAGACACTTTTTTTTTTGTATAACTGTTCGTAGGGCACCACAAAATCGACCCTCGGGTGTCCAGCAACACCTCCATGAGCTCAGCCATTGCAAGACTACAATCGCTGCTCCGCACAGAAAGTTTTTTTTAATTCTTTAAAAATCAAAAGACGTGACTTTTCTGCCTATTGAGTAAATTTCCTCTCTGCTGGACAATGCGTTTATGCTCTACTTAGACAGGGGGTCATGTTTAATTCATAGGGCCTCTGGGTAACATGCCTACGCCTAATATAGCAATCTGAACATGTCATATGTGTGTGTGTGCATGCGTGTGCGCGGGTGCAGTAAAACAGGTACAAAAATATCCATGCCCTAGGCAGAATTTGGTTTCATAAGAGCGAAAGCCAATAACCCTGCTTTAGTGGCGTATGTTTTTGTGACAGTCCCTGCACCGTTCTGGTAGCTACAGCGTTGTTAGCATTTCGGGGCAAAAATATCTGCTGGAGTTTGTCGCCTTGATAAATTGTAATAAACTACCGTGACCCACAATGTACGGATAAACTCTGATAGTTAAAGCAACTAGCTCTGCATTGAAAATTCGGAAGAGATTCCCAGCGAAGGGGTTGGGAATTTCTATCGTCACTAGCACTTTCGAAAGACTGTAACAGTCATCCATCCTCGTAATCACTGGGCAAAGGGCTTCGTCTCCGGAGTAAAAACGACTGCTGGAGATCACTTGCCAGCTAGTTGCTTCGTGAGAGATGGAAATCACTGGGCGCGAGATCCGGACCGAAGGGATGGTGGTCCGTAACCTCCCAGCCGCAGTGCCGTAACAATTCACAAGTCCGCCTGGCTTTGTCGTGCAAAATGATGACGTATTGGCGCAGCAACCCAGACCTTTTGCGACCAACATATATATATATATAATGAGGTTCCTCTTTGAACCCGAGTGTTCAGCGTTACTACGATGAAGTGTGTTAAATTCCGTTTTTACCCTCCGTTGGTCGCATTGTATTTGTCGGATACATGCGGCTTTGATTGTTTGTTTCTTTGAACGTGAGAAGGGTGCGCTATGAGAAGAGTGCGCTAACGTACTCCTGATTAGCTGCCAAAGTTGCTCCTTAGAAGCCTCTGGAGTAATTTTCATGTTCCTAATGCATTCGTTTGGCTGTATTTTGCAGTCAGTATCTGAGAGACACAGCGCGGTGGTCTGATTTACTAGTGCGATATTCGTTTCTGGCATCTGTTGTGGATCGCTTTTACCCAAATAATACAGGGGATGCCGAGCGTATTCGTGCAGTGATATTGTCTGATGATGTGATGATGACATCATTAATGACAGGACGGAATCCGACGGAGATTATGCGGAACCGAGAGGAGACCCGGCCAATGCAGAACACGCTACGTCGGATTATAGTTGCAATGACATTTATGTTTATTGGAAAGAACACTAGGAAGTAGGCAAGGTAAAAAGTTCTGCACGCATTCGATGCAGATGGCAAAATATTCTGACAAAATTACCCGAGGTTATGGACCAAGCAAGGAGAGCAACTACACTCTTCGAAAGATGGAACTGTCTCATTACAGATGAAATTTCAGATAACACTTTCAACACACAAATCTGTGTATTCTTATTATCCACCCTAACTTCAGTAGCGAAAGCCATGCAAAACGCACAGACAAAATTGAGATAAAAGGTTTCATCGGTCTTCTGTGCTTAGCTGGAGCGATTCGGAATAACAGTCAGAGTCTGGAAGGATTGCGAGGTTCTGGCGGAGACAGCATCGATTTATTTCGGTAAATGATGAGTCAGAGACGCTTCAAATTTCAATCAGATACATTCTTGAATATACTGGAGTCGTATCCACAAAATTATTTACCTTTTGTTAACAGAAGCCTAGAATGTATCTCAGAGATAACATGCGAACAACTACGTTCGTATTAGGGGTGCGATAGACAGAGGCTTCAACATAATACATGTTCGAACTTCCTCCACGCCACTGGGAACTATTGCGAGACCTCTCTGTCATGTGTCTGTTATCTGTCCCTAGGGTTTATGCATTCTCTTATGCTCATGTATTTTGAAGTATCCTTAAAAGGAAAAGAACGTTGCAAAGAAGCTGAAGCATCAGCACATAAACAATTTCATAGCCACGCATCACCGTAAATTCCCCTTGCGCTTTCTTGTACAGGCGCCGAATGTTGAACTGCCATGCAGTGCAGTAATGACCATTCCTTCAGCAGCTGTCGACCTGAGAAACATCTCCACCTGTCGTAACCTTGGCTCTGGACTTCCATTACACCGACCGCCAGCCTAGCTTTGAAGAACATTTTGTGTCCCAGTACCACAGTGATTTCGCCCATCATCGAAGAACATAATGAATCCGTATGTCTTACCAGAATCCATTACCTTCCTCTTGCTCTCTAAAAATCTAAATATTAAAGTAGACAAGGTAGTCAGTGTGCTTAGACTATAACATTTTGGCGCGTTTCCGTAACCACCGCAAACAATGCGTTCCGTTCTATTGTTGTCATACATATGTCGGTGTCAACAGTATAATGAGCACTGAAAGCGTTGTAATGGAAACGCAACAATGCGTTCCATTTATTGTTGTGCTGCATTCATCGCTGCCAACGATACGAAACGAACATAGGTCTTCATGTGAAATGACCGCAATTTTGTTCGATTTTAATGAAATGTTGAGTTCCTCGACATGTTTTCATAAAAGTTACCATTATCAAATTTCAAGGAAATCTGTCCAGAGGGAGCGGCGCTGATACATGCGGCCGGACGGACATGAAGCTAATAGGCGCTTTTCGCAGCTCTGCGACAGCGCCTACAAACGAAACTTAAATTCACCAGATTTTCACCCAAAAGGAGAAAGGCATATTAATTGTGTTTGGGAAATAACAGTAGGAATAGCAGGAGACTGGATAAACTGCTATGTAGTTTGTACGCTTTATCAAATATTATTAGGGTGATCAAATCGAGAGGGGATGGTGAATGGGGCACACAGCATGTTTTGGAGATGAAGAATACGTAAAAAGTTGGTTCAGTCGAAAATTCTGAAGATACACATGTAGATCCGATGGATAATATTAAAATAGACGTTAAAATGGCGTGAAAGGACCTAGACAGGATTTGTCTGCTTCTGGACGGTTTCCAGTGGTGCGATACTTCAAACGTTGCAGCGAAACTTTATGCTGTACAAAAAGTTCGGAAATTTATTGGTTTACCGGTAACTATTTTCGTCTCAAGAACTTGGTGCGTGAACTTCTACGCGTGGGCCAGAACATCCTACATTCAAATGATGGGTCTATTTTTTGTAGAATAATGGATATTTGTAGTATAAATGAGGTGAATCGAAAGCAAACTTTTGTAAGAAGTTACGATACTTTTTTTATCTCCTCCTTACAGATTTTTATTAAAATTTCAACCGTTATTCCGGTGCGCTGGTTTAAATAACTGCCTACACATTGCTCTTTCGAGCGGCAGAATTTAGTTCAGGGATGTGCCTTGTCCAAACATTAAATTGTATCATTTACATATCGACTGCTCTGTTTCCGCCATCAGTTCCTTACATCACGCCAGGCTTCATTCGATGGAGTCAGTTTTGTCACTTTGTAAACGTGTCGTGCCGAGTAAGTGGGAGTTCTGTACCTTGACACATAACAGCGAACTTAGTTATGTACTTCTGCATTCTTATCACGTATATATTCGTATGTACCCTGCTAAGCTTTGTACTTTACTGTAGCTTAGTAACACTTTAGATCGTCTCGTGAATAAAGGTCTATCTCGTTCCTCAACTATGCAATCTGTTACTGCATCTTTCATCAGTAAATAAATGTGATGTCACTTGGAGTTCCGTTATTTACTGTCCTGCGGCATCGTCCTGGACTTTGAAAATACATAAATGTAATGGAAGAAAACGGTGCGAAAGTTAACCTTTTTTTTTCCTGTGGCGCTGCGGCCCAACGCGGGCCATGGCCTCCTCATTCTTGAGGTTTCTAGGTCACACACAACACGACGCATCACAGTCGGTAGAACTCCTCTGGACGAGTGACCTGCCCGTCGCAGAGACCTCTACCTGACATCACACAACACTCAACACAGACACACATCCATGCCCCCGGCGGGATTCGAACCCACAATCCCAGCAGGCGAGCGGCCGCAGACCTACGCCTTAGACCGCGCGGCCACTGGGATCGGCGAAAGTTAACCTTTGAAGGGTAAATTTATCTTATATATAAAGTTCCACTTCGTATCTCACAGAGAACAGAGTGTGCTTCCATTACAAAAGCCCAATGGCGAATGCTGCTTAGGAAAATAATGGTTGTGTATTGTGATATTCATGCAAACCGCGTAAACACAATTTATGAAAAAAAATTCAAAGATTTCAGTGTTGGACCTGGCGGTATGCAGGCTACAGTATAACAACTAAGCTTAAAAAGGTTGAATACGTTTTTTGAACAACTGGCAAGGCTTAATTTCCTTCAACACCCAAATAAAGACTGAATCAATAACGAAGAATTAATTACAAATAAGGCTGAACCGATAGTGGTTCAGCCTGCACTCGGATACCACATCACCAACAGCCAATCCCGCTACATAACACCAACACACCTCAAGTCAGCACAATACAGCCTACACAATAACGCACCAAGTAGTCGCAAGCTCC
>Ga0136643_10007602_pt1 | contig 15699 bp, 13 predicted proteins | sample TergutLab28metaG_FD_96883 | JGI IMG/M metagenome (GOLD analysis project Ga0136643, IMG submission 96883) | Labiotermes labralis P1 segment gut microbial communities from Petit-Saut dam, French Guiana - Lab288 P1 (version 3) (version 3) | ecosystem: Host-associated > Arthropoda: Insects >... | reverse complement strand
GCTTGTGAGTACGGTAATGAACCTTCGGGTTCCATGAAATGCGGGGAATTTCTTGACTAGCTGCAAACCAGTTAGCTTCTCAAGAAGGACTCGGCACCATGGAGTAAGTAAGTAAGTAAGTAGCAGAAATAATATTACAGTTCTATGGTGTTCTGATGATTGTATATTGTATTCCTCTGAAGCTGGAAGTAGTGACATCAGTAGCGACTTAAAGCAGAGAGCAAACAGTGCTCGAGATGATATGAATGGCTGCTGTACTTTGATGTGGAAATATAAGGGAAAAACAACCATATGCTTACTTTTCCTGGACAGTCTGTGTCCAAAGACGGAGACAAATGCAAGATGCTTCCTCTGGATACAAAACAATCTGGAGGTAAACTAATCCTGCATTCAGATCTCCATGTGGGTGTGTTTCTAGAGGAGACACTCCTTGCAGGAGTAAAAGTAAGAAAGAAGAACAAGAGAAACAGAAGGGACATTGCAACATCAAGCTTGGAATGTGGAATGTAAGGACCTTGAATCAAGGGGGGAATCTCAAGAATTTGAAAAAATAGATGGAGAAGAATGATTTGTCTGTTCTAGGAGTCAGTGAAGTGCGGCAGAAGGGACAAGGTGAAATCAGAAATGGCGATTACACTGTGTATTAGCCAGGAGTGGAAGTGCTAAAGAGGTGTAGCAATAGTGGTGCATAAAAACATGGTGAGAAGTGTTGTTAAGAAGACAGTGTGTAAATGAGAAGACCACTGCTCTTCATATAAAGTCAGAACTGATAAGTGATTTATTAGTGCATGTGCCAAACACTGGAGTATGAAGATGACAAAGTGGAAGGACTGTACATTATAATTGAAGGAATTCTTGAAGAGGATGGACAAGGTGAGACAAACGCCATCAACCACTGGAACAGTGTAGTTGGAAATAAGTCATAACAACACACTATTGGACCACGTGGACTGGGAAAGATAAATGAGAGGTCAAATGCTCATTGTCTTTTGTGAAACAATGGACTTTTAATCATGAACACATGGTTTAAGAAGCCTAAGAGAAAAATGTATGCCTGGAAAGCAACAGGAGAGCACATTGACAATAGCTGGACTACATACATTTGAAGCATCTATTCAGGAACAGTATGATGGTTGTGCACATAATGCTTGGAGCAGATACTGACTCTGACCACAACTTGCTGGTTGCAAGGATCTGCACTAGATTGAAGAAAATCATAAATTTCTAAAAAGGAAAACCAACATGGGAGATTCAGAAGTTATAAGCTGAAAGACAGGAAGTGCAGGATACTCTAGAAGAAAAACTTTGTGCAACAGAATGTGGAATTAGACAAGAAGCAAGAGAGCCAAGGATTACACAGGAAATGATCAATAAAATGGATGGACAAAGGAAGTGGAAGAATGTAAACAAGGAGGAAGCAATGAAGAACTACAAAAGACTGAGGAATGAAATGTAAAGAGCCACACACAATGCCAAGAGGGAGTACATGGAGAGCATATGTGAACAGTAGTGGAATTTCAAAGAACACGGTCATGATTTACTGTACATGACAAAGAAGGAACTAGGGTGGAAAGGAAATCATGGGATTCAGAACATTGACACTGAGGACTCTAAAGGGAATATAATGCAACATGCTTGAGCTTGAAGGAAAAATTGGAACCAGCCATATTTAAAAGTTTGTGTGCAGTCTCAATACAAAGGAAAACCTTCCTTATCCTATGCCACATTCTGCTTTTGTCATGACCAAACAGAAGTCTAATAGAAACAAAAATTTCTGCACACACACACAGCTTCCTCAGTGGCCATCTAATATTGGCAAATCATGAAGTACTCAATCAGGGAAAAACTGAATTGCGCAAAGGATTGCTTGCTGCAGAGCTACTACCATAATTTATTACAACAAAAGTGTTTCATTTTATTTACCTAACCTAGTGCTACACATAAAATGTGGCATACCAAAATGAAGTACAAAAAAAAAAACAGCAATGTACCCTACACAACAAACAAACATTTTTCTTTGGGAAGTGTTATATCTTGTTCTTGCCTGTACCACATATTTTCTGCTTCATTAACACTGGTTTTGCTAATAGGGACATTGCCATTAATTACATCATTTTTATAAGCCTAACAGCAGTACTTGAAACAGGTATGAATTTTATTCCCAGTTTATCAGTCTGCCAATAACAAGAAAAATTCCCTGGCCAAAGTGCCTTTGTTCTGACATTTGGAAAAGCAATTACTTAGCCACATGTCAAATTTGAGCGATTCCCACAAGGTAAAAATGGCAAGAAATGGCTGTCTTACCAGATTATGTAACTAAACAGCAATTCCAGTCCATGAAGCCAAATCTCAGGAACACTTCAAAAAATTCCACACTAATTACTTCTGTACCAGCAACATTATCACCGTTATCTCCTGAAACAATTTGCCATCTGCCCCTTTGTCTTTCTGCCTAATCACAGGAAGCAGACCAGACAAAGGTTTAGTGTAGTCTGAATCTATGCAGCAACTATCAAAAACAAACAAACTCCTAGCGTTGCCATAAGCAAATACTAATATAAATGTCCAAACTTAGCCAAATGTCTGCAGCAGAAATACATGAAGGTCGGCATTCTTAATAATAGTAGACAAGAGACAAGTACTGAAAATTTGGGAGAATTATACTTCAGAGCCATATAACTGAATTGACCAGAAATCTAGTAGTTAAGCTTAAATAGGAAGCAGATGCAGACAAGAAAGGCCCTTATATTTTGCAAGGTGGAATAAAAGCAGTCAGGGAGATAAGGAATATGAAGGCTACAGGAGATGATGATGTACCTGGAGATTTAGTCAGATTGTCAGGAAACGATGGCCTCCAACTAGTGATAAAACTGATCAACAATATATTTGAAACTGGAGAGTGCCCAAAGTAATTCAATGAAGTTATAAATGATGACCCTAAACAAGAAGCCAAAAGCTACAAAATGCAGCAACCATAAGACAATCAGCCTCATGGTATATACAGCAAAGATAGTAGAGAGGATACTTGAGGAAGGAAAACTGAGGATGGAATTGGGATGCTGAGAATAGTATCAGAAATTTTGACATAGATGACAAATTATGCATATGCTTCATAAAATGACAGAAGGCATTTGACCCTGTAAACTTGACAAAGTTAATGCAGATCCTAATCAATTGGTGTGAAAGAAGACTGATCAGCAAACTGGATATAGATCAAGATATTGAACTAAAACTGGACCAGAGGGAGACACAAAGTGTGAACATTGAAAGAGAAGTTAGACAATGATGCTGGCTGTCAAGTCTATTTAATTTGTACAGTGAATGCCTTATAAAGGAAGCTCCTGAAGGGTTTGGAGACTTTAAAATAGGACAAGTAATTCACACTGTATAACATGCAGATAACCTTGTTTGCTACTGGCTAAGTAAGAAGTGGTGGTAATTGGAATTTGAAGATGTTATGGCCTGGAAATGAATGAAGAAGAAACTAAGGTGATAAGAATCTCAAAGCAACCAAACACAACATAGATTACGATGGATCAAAATAGCTACAGAATGTAGAATATTTCAACTATTTCAGTAGCATAATAACAAATGGTGCAAGATGCACACTTGAAATTAAATCCAGGAGTGCAATGGCAAAGCAGCTTTCATCATTACGGCTCTTTTCACCATCCAAATGGACTTAAATTTAAGGAAGAAACTAGCAGAGTGCTACATCTGGAGCAGAGCTTTGGATGGTGTTGAAAATTGGACACTTCTGAAAGTGGATCAGAAGTACCTGGAAAGTTCTGAAATGTGGTGCTGGAGAAGGATGGAGAAAAGTTGGACCAATCATGTGAGAAATCAAGAAGTGTTACACTCTGAAAGAGGAGAGGAATGTCCTACATACAGTAGAATGAAGCAAGGCTAAATGGATTGGTCACATCTTGCATAAGAACTGCCTTTTTAAACACTTTAATGATGGAAAGATATAAGGGACGAGAAGACAAGGAACAAGATGTAAGTAGCTACTGGATGATTTGAGGAAAATAGAAGATATTGGAACTTCAGAGATGAAGCACTAGATCACACTCTATGGAGAACGTGCTTTGGAACAGGCAATGTACCTGTTGTATGACAGACTACAAAATGAATGAATGAATTTAGCACTGTTATATATTGTTCTGATGTATGTGTATTATATTTAGTACTGTTAAGCTTAGGACTCGGTCCATTGTCTAGTATTTAAAAATACAAAAAACCAACCATAAAGTTATGGACATAGGCCTTGTCTCCATCTTCAGTTAAGGTGGAGAACACTGCAACTTCAGGGTTCCACACACCCCTTGTACTTGAAGGCAAGATACAGTCCGTCTCCAAAACATCATGCTTAATTTGTTTGTACTTATAAAAGACTCAAAAGTGGACGAAGTCCAAAACCTCAGTGGTGCTAAAGAAATAATATTGTATCTTATCTTCTAGTTGATTCTGTATTACACACTGAAGAATATTTTACTCTTTAAACTAGCAAACCAAAAGTAATGGTTTCATGGCATATTTATACAGAAACCTCACTCAGTATCTGTTCTGGAACTGTGGGTTCTACCCTAAATACCTGTAGGAAAAAAGCACATCCATCATTTTCAGTGTGACATTTCTTGGACTTTGCCCAGTATCAAATTAAGGACAGCACATCATGGGCATACAAGCAAAACCCATTAAATCCATCAAACAAACGGGTTTTCTCTGTCAGCAAACAAGTTTCCCTGGGCTTAGCAAAAATTAAGGTGTTTGTACCAATGTCAACAATTGATACCACGATAAGCGGGTCCCTGTCACCATGGCAATGCATGTCCTCAACTTGCGGATGGAGGAACGGCATCGAATATGGAGGGTAGCTGCAAATATATTGAATAAGCAGTCGCGGATAGCCGACAAGGGGTGGTCCTTGAGCTTGGTGATTGGGCTAGGTGCTAACAACTCCTCAACATAAAAACGTATCTTGCTACAAAGTACTCACACAGAAAGCTTCATACCTGGACTGATACTTTTGTACAACCTAAGCAATGAGAAAGGGACACGAGATTTGGTACATGGAATGTTAGTAGCCTGTATAGGGCAGGTTCACTTACAGCAGCAGCCAGGGAATTAGCAAGTTATAAATTAGATTTAGTGGGTGTGCAGGAGGTTAGGTGGGAGAAAGGGGGCACAGTAAGAACAAGGGATTATAATTTTTTCTATGGAAAAGGAATCCATCAATTTGGAACAGAATTTTTTGTACACCACAGAATAATATCGGCAGTTAAGGGAGTAGTTTGTTAGTGAAAGGGAGTCGTATAATGTTCTGAGAGGTCGCTGGTGTAATATCATTGTTTTGATTGTGCATGCACCAAGTGATGATTCAAAAGATGGTTTATATGAGGAATTAGAGCAGGTTTTTTTTTTTTTAATCATTTTCCTAAGTACCATATGACAATTCTGTTCGGAGATTTAAATGCAAAAGTGGGGAGAGAGAATATTTTCAAACCGACAACTGGGAATGACAGTCTACATAAGGATAGTAATGATAATGGTGTTAGAATGGTAAATTTTGCCACATCAAAAAATCTGGTTGTTAAGAGCATTATGTTCCCACACCGCAACATTCATCAGTAAACTTGGACCTCTCCTGATGAGAAGACTTACACCCAATTGATCACATATCGAGAAAGAAGATGGCATTTGACTATAATAGATGTACAAAGTTTCAACGGACTGTGACACTGAGCACTATCTGGTGGTTGCAAAAGTTAGGGGAAGATTGGCAGTAAGCACAGAAGTTTGATGGGGAAGATTTAATCTCAGGAAGCTAAATGAGCTGGAGGTTAGAAAACAGTATCAGACTGACATTTTAAACAGGTTTGCAGCTTTGGATAACTTAAGTGACAGCAAGGACATAAGTAAGGCTTGAGAGAACATTAAAGAGAATATCAAAACCTCGGTTAAAGAGAGTCTAGGTCTGCACGAATTAAAGCAGCACAAACCATGGTTTGATGACAAATGTTTAGGCTTTTTAGATCAAAGGAAGGAGGCTAAAATGCAGTGGGTACAGGATCCAAGGCAAAGCAATGTAGATAATTTAAACAATGTAAGACATGAAACTAGCAGACATTTCAGGAACAAAAACAAGGAATATCTGAAAGCTAAATCGAGGAACTTGAAACTAACAGTAAGATCAAAAATATTACGGACTTGTACAGGGGCATCAGTGACTATAAGAAGAGTCACCAGCCTAGAATATAGTAAGGATAAGAAGGATGATTTTGGTACAGACTCCCATAGTATTTTAGCTAGTTGGAGGAACCATTTCTCTCAGCTATTGAATATACATGGGGTTAATGATGTTAGGCAGAGACAAATACACACAACAGAAACACTAGTGCCTGAGCCAACAGTCTTTGAGGTTGAGTTGGCTATTGAAAAGATAAATAGTCATAAATGACCAGGTACTGATGGAATCCCAGCAAAACTGATTAAGGTAGGGGGTAGAACAATTCACTATAAGATCCATAAACCTATTATTTCTGTTTGGAACAAGGAGGAATTGCTTGAGGAGTGGAAGGAATCGATCATTGTACCTCTCTATAAGAAGGGCAATAAAGCAGACTGTAGTAATTATAGGGGCATATCAGTTTTGCCAACTATGTACAAAATTTTATCCAACATCCTGCTCTCAAGGTTAACTCCATATGCCGAGGAAATTATTGGGGATCATCAATGTGGATTTTGATATGACAGGTCAACTACTTATCATATATTCTGCAGCTGTCAAATACTTTGGAAAAAAAGGGAATACAATAAAGCAGTGCATCAGCTCTTTATAGATATCAAGAAAGCTTATGATTCAGTTAGGAGGGAGGTCTTGTTTAATATTCTCATCGAGTTTGGTATCCCCTTTAAATGGGTAAGGCTAATAAAAATGTGTCTGACATGTTTCCTATTAGGAACGGTTTGAAATAAGGAGATGCTTTATCACCATTGGTTTCCAACTACGCTTTAGATTACACCATTAGGAGTGTTCAGGTTAACCAGGATGGACTAAAATTAAATGGTCACATCAGCTTTTGGTTTATGCTGATGATATATATATATATATATATATATATATATTGGGAGGAAATGTACATACTATAAATTAAAATGCATAAGCTTTAGTAGTTGTTAGTAAGGAGAATGGACTAGAAATGCTGATAAAACTAAATACATGGTCAAGTCTCCAGATTGGAATGCAGGACGAAGTCACCATATGAAGATTGATAATAGTTCCTTTGAAAGTGTGGAAGAGTTCAAATATTTGGAAACAACCTTAACAAATCAAAATTCTATTCAGGAAGAAAATTTGAGCAGATTGAAATCACGGAATGTGTGCTATTATTCAGTACAGAATCTTCTGTCTTCCAGTTTGCTAACCAAAAATTTAAAGATTAAGATATACAGATCTATTATAATGCCTGTTGTTTTGTATGGGTGTGAAACTTGCTTCCTCACACTGAGGGAGGAATGTAGGTTGAGGTTGTTTGACAATAGGGTGTTGGGGAGAATATTTGGGCCTAAGAGGGATGAGTTAACAGGGAAGTGGAGAAAACTACATAATGAAGAGCTTAATGATCTGTACTTCTCAGCCAATACTGTTTGGGTGATAAAATCGAGAATGAGATGGGCGGGGCAGGTAGCACGTATGAGGGAGAGGAGAGGGATACACAGGGTTTGGTGGGAAAACCTGAGGGAAAGAGACCAACTGGGAGACACAGGCATAGATGGGAGGATAATATTACGATGGATCTTCAGGAAGTCGGAGGTGGGGGTATGGACTGGATCGAGCTGGCTCAGGATAGGGACAGATGGCAGGTACTTGTGAATGCAGTAATGAACTGTCAGGTTCCACAAGATGCAGGGTATTTCTTGACTAGCTGAAAACTGGTTCGCTTCTCAAGAAGGACTCTGCTCCATGGAGTAAGCAAGAAAGTAAGTAAAGGTAAATCAGTGCCATTAAAGGCCCGCGATGCCCAGAGGGTTCCAGGAAGTTAAGGTTCCCAGATTACGTGACAATGGCCCAGGATGGTGGTAAGGTTATCAGCCTTACGCACATTCCTCTTTTTACCCCCAGGGAATACTCCTAGATCTCACTTCTGTTAGAGGCTGAGTCGACCCCAGGGCCATAGTGCGATCAGAAGGATTATGTCAATGAAAAATTCCAATGACACCATCTGGAATTGAACCAGCGACCTTCCGATTCATAGCACAGCACCTTAACCACTGTGCTACCACGGTCCCCAAGCAAGTAAGTAGGTAAGTAAATAATTCGTAATGGACTTGGAGGATTTTCCAGGTCAAGGTGATGACAGATACAGTCTAGTTCAAAATTCTCACGTTTCAATGAAAGTGAAATAAGTTGGTTTTCCGTGTATGCCCACGATATGTACCCTTTGAGACTTTAGAATAATACCATTCCTCTAGAAATGTTACATGGACAATACTGGCTATTAACATACAGCCAAACCCACATATGGGGGTTACCATCACTTAGTGCCCATGAAATTCTTGCAGAGGAATTACTAATACTACATTCAGTGCTTTGATTTACCGTCCCACTCAACATCCTGCCACAGACTGTGGAACAGTGGTGCTATACTGGCATTTGCCTGTACTGCTAATATGCAAACTGTGGAACGAGGTTCATTAAAATGGGTTCTGTTCCACCTGCTGCAACAGTGCTCAATTTTTGAAACGAATGCCACAACACATACTGATACATTTATTTTTCCTTCCTCTAAAGGTACATTAAAATTATTATCAGCTTCCATATACTATTCCATGGAACTGTGCTTGAGAAACCAACATACACAGTCAAGACACTCTGTACCTCTTGTGGAACCTGGAGGTTTATTACTGTGTTTATGGAAGAGTTTCAATTGGGCACAAACAGGAATGTTTAAATCACCATTTAGGCAATATATGTCCATGTATACATGCCCCACCACAATACTATGCTGTAAATCACACACACACACACACACACAGAGCGAGAGAGGAGAGGAAAGTCCATAAAGAATAAATTTGTGATTAAAATATTAGCAAGAATTTCATTATGATACATCAACAGGCATATTGATGAAGTATGCATAAAAGGGCAATCCTTTTCATACATAAGCATAGGATGGCAGTGATTAATTTTTAATCAATATCGCAACTGATCAACCAAGCATGTATAAGTATGTAAAATAAAGAAAATAATCATGTACATTTTCAGCAGTTAATATGTCAGCCACTGTTAAGCAACTACACACGGAATGCTTTCACATTTCTTGGAAACTGATTACATTATGCTTCTTAAAGAACAGAAATGATAGCAACATTGAAGGTCATAATTACAGTAACTTCAGACAAAATCACAGTCAATGTTTGGAAAGCTTTGAACATGCACTAATGCACTTCATCCTCTTCAATCTGACTGTTATGACATGTGCTATATATAGGAAAGTAAGAAAGCATGTAACTGTCTATGTTGTAGATGTATCACCAAACACATTCAGGGATGAAATTTCAAATATGGTTAAGATAAGTATATTCTACAAAAATAATATGTGCGAAAGCAAGAAATTCAAGTGAAATAAATATATTTTCTCTTAAAAGCTGGTGACAGAAAGCCCTAGTTCTGAACTTCTGGTTTATGAATTCATGAATTTTTAAACCGTCTTTAGAAAATATTTCACAACAACTTTTACAGTGTTGTTTATAAAATAATACTGGTCTACTTAACAAAAACATTCACCCATTATATAAAGTTAACTTCTGTCAAACAAATACAGACCCAGTCACATGTTATCATCTGCTGCCTTACTGAACTTGGAAAATATTATCATTTAATGTCCACACGTCATTTAAAGAACAGTAAATATAAATACACGATACATTAAACAGTCTGAACTCTGTAATGTTTCCCATTCAAAAGCTCTGTTTACCAAACTGTTTATGCCAGAAAACAACTTTCAAATAGAAAACATTAAATAATTATACATAATTTAATGCCACCCAAGAACAGTAATCAAAAACATAAGCAATCAGCAGTGCAATGTTCTGAGGACTGCTATCACTGTGAGAAGACACAAGCTGACATGAGGTGGTCAGGAAGCTATCTGAATCTATTCACTCTGGCAAATGACATTATGTGTCAGTTACACATTTATGCCAATTAAAACATTTGCAACCAAGGAGTGGAGTAAGTAAAAATGCTTCTGTTACAGTTATATGAGGTACAAGACTTCCACAAATGTTGGGTAAAAAAAAAATTCTGAATATTATCTACATATTTCCTATCTGGAGTAAAATTAACTGTCACTCTCAACAAACAACAATGCAAGTATTCTACTATTTTAATGCATGTACCGTGCATCTTTATATTGTGTTTATTAGAACCAACTAATGCACAAATATATATCACAATATTTTCTCATTAAATAATGTTCACTCCTACACGTTTCGACACCTATGTGTCGCGTGGGAATTTCAAAACTTGTACTTCACCAAATTACGTAAGTTCTCAAATTGTATATGCAGCCACATAAACACACTGCTTTCACAAGATATTCTAATGTCACGCAGACTACAATGTATCACTTAGCGATGACCAAATAATATTTTAATCTAACGATTTTATGGAATTGCAATTTTAACAGCTTTAATTCTAGGAACTTTTGTAACTTAGCAAAGTACAAGATTTGAAACTCCCTGAGGATGAAAAAGAGGTGTCAAAACATGTAGGAGTGAACATTATATAAAGAGAAAATAATGTGATACATATTTGTGTAGTAGTTGGCTGTAATAAAAACAATGTAAGTACACATTTCAAGAACATAATTAATTTCAATGGTTCAATAAGCAACAGCAAATAAGACTGCACAGCTGATTTTTGGAAACAAGGGGAAGTATCTCATTGCATTCACTGCACAATACATAATTCACAAAATGGTTTATTCCTTCTTGCCTCTATGCCCTAGTATTTTTTAAAAGTATTGGACCATGTACAAGCACAAGCCCTTGTTTCACACAGCCTCCTTGACCTACTCCAGTCAAAAGCAATCATTCATAATCACTGTCCCTTCACTGTACCTAGAAAGGTGAAACAAACAGCTGAAGAGAATCTCTGTAGTAATACTGAAGATAAATTTTTGTTCTCTTAACATATTCAGGACAACATTAAAAATGATTCCTATTTCTACTCTCAGATTCAAACTACCCTTAAAGAACTGAAGTGACAGCTCACACTGTTACAAAATGTCATTCTGTGGATAAGCTGCAAGACTGGTGGAATGAATGGCAGAAGAAAACCCTGAAAACCTAGCCAAATTTTGAATCAATGTCCAAGTGCTGACCACAATACTTACTGCATGGACCCTGGAGTTTTATTCTTTTCATACAGTATGTAAGAATATTTTACTAAGATGTACGTAACATAGTTCCCTACTTTTCTTTTCACTGAACAAAAAAGACGCTTCGCTTAAGATTCAGGACTCTCATTGCAACATTAACATTACAGTCTTCTATGACATCTCACCATGTAATTTGGTACATGGGTACCAACATTTCAGGTGTACTATGTGCAGGATATGGAAGGCAGCAGGTTTCTCCAGAATGGTAAAACAACTTTTTTAGGTGCATTCACAAAATTGCGAAAATCATCTATTAGCTTTGTTATGTCTGGCCATCTGTCCACATTGAACAATACGGATCCCCCTGGACGGATTTTCATTAAATTTGATATTTCAGTATTTTTAGAAAATTTGTTGAAAAAATTCAGTTTCATTAAAATCTGTCAAAAATAACGGGTATCCTACATGAACAACAATATACAGTTTTTGATCATATTTCACTCAATTCTTCTCAGAATGAGAAATTTTTCACTCAAAAGTTCTAGAGAAAAAACACACACATTTTATGTACAATAACTTTTTTTTTTAAATTGTGCCATAAATGAGATTTTGTGGAAAGATCCTGCAGAGCTGGACAGGCCACAGATGACAGTATGGCACATGCACATTGCATACTGGATACCTCAGGCTACAAACACACACTCAGAATATGTAATACTTATATCTCTTCCATTGCAACAATGGTTGTACAAACGTGCCTCAGTGTTACTTTATACATACGCTGCCTGTCACGTTTCATATGGCAGTGTTAAGTCAAAAGGGGAAGAAAGTTTACTGGTCATCTACATAAAGTGAGTCTGGAGGAAAAGTGACACAACTCCAAAAATACATAACTGAACATGCGACAATGTTCTCCAATCACATCATTATTCTGCTCTGAAGAACACTGACACTTAGTCTTCCTCATGGCTAAGGGTTTAATATTAGTTGTGACACCTTTCCTGTTAAAACAAGTAGCTTTTTACACTTTCACCAGCCTACTCCTGTACAGCACTTTTTGAGTTGTGACATTTTCTTTCTGGACTAACAATATTATGCTGAGTTTTGTAATACGGTAACTCTCAATGCTTAGTTGCATGCCAAATTTGGTGATAGGACTTATTTAATGATACTGTCAGCAGTCAGACAAATGAATGGGGAATGATGAACTGGAAAGGATGTAGAAAGATGTGGCTGTGGCCTAATTTGAGGTACTTTCCCAACACCTGCCTGGAAAATCAAGTAAACGCTCAGAATTAACTAACCTTCTGGGTGAAGATTTAAACCAAGTATACGAATACAAAGTAGAATTTCCACCCACCTTATAACAATGTTTGGCTATATTTTGTGTGTTATCATTAAAAAAAAAACACCAAAATTAAGCTGGGAAGCACAAAACAGAGATCACAAACAGTAACACTCGTTTTCCAGTAGTTCTCTACTGCAGCTACAGTAATATATGAACATGATGAAGCACAGGTGTGGTCAATTCTGTGTAACTCAAGTGCTAACAGATTAAACTGTACAAAACAAACAAATTACATAACAAATATTATGTGATTTACAGTAGTGTTCAGGTCATCAAGTAAAGTGGTAACGTGAGTGGTCAAGTCTAACCCACATGTCAGCTTAGCTGATGACAATGAAAACGACCATCTCATACGATGCAAGTTTCATGTAGCCGGGTCGAAACGTACTGATATTTCAGGGGCTATGCTAGATGGAGGCCGATCTCAGTGGCCACGCGGTCTAAGGTGTGGGTCTACAGCCGCTCGCTTGCTGGGATTGTGGGTTTGAATCCAGCCGGGGACTTGGATGTCTGTCTGTGTTAAGTGATGTGTGTTGTCAGGTAGAGGTCTCTGCAACGGGCTGATCATTCATCCAGAGAAATCTTACCGACTGTGATGTATTGGTATGTGTGATCTAGAAACCTCAAGAATGAGGAGACCATGGCCCGTGTTGTGCCACAGCTTCACGGGGGGGATGCTGGATGGAGGCAGCACATTCCCCTGAAATGGCAGTAAATGTCTACCAGATGGCAGTACAGAATCACATTCCATGAGAAGGCAGTAAACTTTATGTTGGAGTCTTCAGGTACTGCTTTGAGAATACTGCACTACATTTAGACATATCACTCACACTAACATACAATGTTACTTCAACGGACAGAAGGACAAGTCAACCTTCAGTATGTTGCTATGAAATCTAAAAGGAAACAGAGCATCAAATTAGGAAATGTATGTATGATTCTTATGCCATTTTTAAACTGAAAACAAGACAAAGATTTATAACCTGTTCTTTGTCTAGCATCCCTTACTAAAGAAATGGCTGCCAGAAATTTCATTCATTTGAGCTTGCCCACACATTTTTTCTAAAATTTTAACAGCTATCTTGGAGATAACTTAATATGAGATATAAAGTTATGGAACATTCAAAGTGTCTAAATTTCAGAAATATACAATCATCCATTCATTCTTTTACTTCATTCTCAAACTAAATGGAATTCTAGTAATATGACATAAATCGGAATTCTTAGGTGAAATGGTGTATGTAACATGGCTTCCTCTATGTTTCTGTAAAAATGTACATAAACATTAAACAGTATCCCATAAAGAATTTACTGCTCAGTTAATGATAGTGATGTTCACTAAACAGGTACAAATCTTACCCCTCAGTTCCAAAGTACAAACACTGGTGGTTACCAATTCAGTTTCAAATGTAAGTAATGTATGAAATTTTTTAATTTTATATTAATCACAACAATTAACCTTATCAGATCATAAGACAAAAATCTTTAATTACAGAAAATTTAATGCTAGAGAGAAAGCTGTACATCTAAAACAAAAAAAAACTGCCATATAATAAGACACGTTTCTTCCTGAAAAGCTGAACGTGCAAATTACAACAATGTATGCTTCCTTGAAAATATGTACTTGAGTCTCTATAAAACTTCAGTTTTATTCCTGAGAATTTGGATTTACCCTTCTTCTGTGAGCGATGTTAGTGCTATCCTCACACTGCAATCAATGCTACTGTCCACTGTCTAAAGTAAACTTTATATACACTGTATGGAATGAACTGTCCTCCTTGCCTCTCCCCGATGACTGGTTGTTATACTATGACAGATATGTGCCACTGTCATTGTGTGCAAGGATTGTGGCATTCATCTCAAGGAAAACAAAATGTGTTAGGACAATAACCCATACCAACCAATTCACTGAATACCAAACTTAAATGCTAACAGCTAGAATGGCCCAATGGACACCAGTCTTGCATATACACTCCAGACATACCATGGTGTGTAACAACAGTTACCTCAAAGGCTTATCGTACAAATGTTTAACACTGGCCACTGTGAACAATCATGAACTCCTTTCCCCAACCAAGGGTCATGTATACGAAATGCACCTCAGAAAATACACAAAGTTCAAAACAAATATGGTCTCACTGTCACATATATTTACAGAATCAACACAGCTCTTTCCATGTGCACTCCAGAAAATGACAATGCTATGCAGATGAGATAGGGGAGTCCAGCACCACATGCAAACAAATAACAGACTGGTGCTTCATGTTACAGTAAATATGATGTGAATATTCATACACTGTACATGGGAAGCTATCACTGCCTTTCTCTTCACATGATAAACAACAAGCATAGAAATGATAAAGCACATGATTTATTACACAGTTACAAGGGGTGTTCAATAATTTATCTACCTAAGCAGGAAAGCAGGCAATGAGTAGATTGAAACAAGTCTGTGCATGTTGGGACATGTCTTGAGGTGTCACATATGCAGCCTCAGCTCAGTGCGATTCTATCTGTTAGAGTGACAGCATGTCAAGTGAACCCGTGTGTGAGGTACCTAAGAAACTGCTTGATTTGGAGCAAAGATCGGTTATAAAATTTCTTACTAAAGAAGGTAAGAAGCCAAAGGAGATACTTGAATGCATGGTGGCAGTTTATGGGGAGTCTGCCCCTTCTTACTATAAAGTGACATTTTGGAGTAAACAATTTAAGTGGGGAAGAGAGTCAATTGAAGATGGCCCTCACACTGGGCGTCCTGTGGAAGCGACTTCTGAAGAACTGTGCCAGAAATTGGAAAGTTTGATTTTGGCAGTTAGGTGAATGAAGGTGTCGAGATTAGCAGAAGAGACAGGCATCTCAGCAGGAGCAGTTTGGACCATTATTCATGAAAAGCTGGACATGTCCAAGGTCAGTGCAAGATGGGTCCCAAGAATGCTGAGTCCTTTTCAGAAGGACACTCGTCGC
>Ga0136643_10007601_pt1 | contig 15700 bp, 10 predicted proteins | sample TergutLab28metaG_FD_96883 | JGI IMG/M metagenome (GOLD analysis project Ga0136643, IMG submission 96883) | Labiotermes labralis P1 segment gut microbial communities from Petit-Saut dam, French Guiana - Lab288 P1 (version 3) (version 3) | ecosystem: Host-associated > Arthropoda: Insects >... | reverse complement strand
GTGTGCATCAGCGGTAGTAATGGTAGTAATGCTGGATACACCCTGTTCTGAGGTAGAGTGCAAAACTACTGGCTACCCACTCCGCTCGCATGTTTCCCCTTCACTTCCCCTACCGTGCGTCACCGTGTGCCATCAGGTTTCAACTGAGCTCTACGTCGATTTCAGTAGAGAGGGTGAATGTTGTCAATGTTGAAAGGATTTTCGCGTGTTATAGGAAATTGGAAATAAAGCGATTGCAGGGTGACTGAAAATCCTTCGTTTGCGGCCTGTTTTCGTGTATTAAGGAAAGTGAATCTCATTGCCAGGGTGCTGATAAGTTCTTAGCCCGACCAGGAAGTAAACAAGCTCGGAAGCATGTCAGGGACGCGCGCAATTTCAACAACATCGAGACGCGAGCTGTCATCAAGTTTTTTTTTGCAAGGCAAGGCGCCGAAGGAAATTCACGCCACTCTGACAGAAACATTAACATATTTCCTTCCTGGTCGGGCTAAGGACTTATCAGCATCCCACTATTATATCACCACTGTATCTGCATGCTTGGCTCCCTCTGTCCATGTGTCCTCCGTTTGAGATTTTGAGCCAACTGAGAACTGAGCTCTTTTGAGTTATTACGCAGCGAGTAATGGTAATTTCTTACCGACGTTTCGGGAAAACCTATCGGTCCCATCCTCAGGGTTCAAGGGTGTTGAACCCTGGGGATGGTAACGATATGCTGTCCCGAAATGTCTGTAAGGAATTACCAATACTCACTGCGTAATAAATAAGAAAGTTGACACGAAGTATGTGGCACTGAAAGCCGTAATACAGACATGGTCGACGCTGAAATTTGTGAGATGGGGCAAGGACAAAAGTGACTAGTGAAAGATATTGAAGTTGTTATTGATAATAGATAGACGGAAATTGTGTTTTGTTGCGGTAATATTCCTTCAAAATTCAAAATAGCACCACAGCCTTATATAGATTTTCTAGGATTAACGGCGATGAGTACGGGTTAGGCCTACTCTGGTCGAGCAAGGCTGTTCGGGCCAGCTCCGATCGTCCCTACACGAAATAAACATGCAGGGACGCGTGAGTCAACCCAACCCACACCAATCGAATGAGTCAAGACGTCTGATTGGAGGTGGTCCCAGAAGGTTCGAAAATGACTGCTACTGCTTGCTCGGCTCTTGTGTTCAGTATGCACGCGGCATTTCATGTGTTCTTGAATACAGGGTGGACTGCGACACGACAAGGCTGTTGTGACTGTGGAAGCAATGGGAGCTGTTCATGATTTTTTAATAAAGGAACATAGTAACCGAGAAATAACTGTTCAGTTGAGGAATGAATTTGCCGCTGTCCTGAACTCAAAAGGTAAGAGAGGTGGCCTTAACTGTGTTGCTCTCATTTATTTCTACGTTCGCTGTTACACTCACCCATTTTGCTGCATGCCTGTATTTGATTTTCCAAGGAACTGGGCCTGCAGCCGAATCAGAATATCTCGTTTATTGTGTGCGGACGTTGAGTGCATTTTTGTAACCCTTTCTGTAAATTTGTTTTTTTGGTACACGGCAAGTTTTCACCAAAGACTTAAATTTCAGTTTGAAGGTCTTTCAAAATGCATCTTCTTTATCTTAGCAATTTATAAGTACACATATGACCAATGCAACAAATGCGGCCACATGTCCTAACACTTGAGACATTCCTCATCATCCCTAATGCACATTAAACACAGCGGCGGGCTTCTGATAAACGGCAATTGAATGTTTATAATTATTTTTGAGACGTTTACGAGGAAATTATCTCATCATAGCTTTCAGTAAAGGATTAGCTTCTTCTCCCACAATAACGAATGGACATTTCTCATCAATGTGATATTCTCGCACTGTCGATTCTGTTCTAATAACGAAACAGCACTGCGTGAACTCATCCTCTGGTCGGGAGGATGCACCGTCTATGTTCTCTTTATCCCAGTATTTACTGTTAACAACCACTCCCCACAGAACGGGCACAATTGTATTCTCATCACCTGACGTCTTGATGGCGACTGACTTTATTTTATCTTAATTTGCTGTTTTATTGTGAGTTGCGGAATACGAGCATTCTGTTTGGACCTGCTCCGAAAAGTCTTCCTTGACCAGTGTGGGCTCACCCTAATGCAACATCAGACCTTGTCCGAAAATACTGAAAAGTTACGCTTGAGATGGTTTCAGAAACGCATTTGGGCCTTCAAGTATTGTCTCATCCGCTATCTACCAAAACTGGAATGGGACGATGAACATAGTAAGCCTCTCCAACATAAAAATTTCCTGAAAATACGTTTATCTGCCCTGAAATGTTACATAGGGACAGACTTGACATTCATGGTGAAGCTAGATTGCAACTTTTCTTTGCGAAATTGCCAAGAATTAAGACCCAGACCGGAGTTCGAGTCCTCAGTTTGCTGCTCATACTGGATGTGCTTGTCTTTCTGAGAAACTAAGTGACACATCCCACAATAAGCTACCACGGAGTTCCTACGTAACAAGTCCCTACAGTATAATCCATATGATGTCAATCGCCTCGAATCTGGGAGCTTACAGGTTCAGTAGTTGAGAATTCTGTGGCAGTTACCAGCGCGATGGGTCAGTTATTGTTCCATGCGCTTTGATTAGTTTTCATTTGTCTTGCTTGAAATAACAGATCACAGTTTTAGATACTTCGTAATATCGTACCGCTATCTATGCGGACGGTGTAACAAGCACAGCCTAGCTCTCGCACGAATATGAACCGCTCTACACTAACAGGTCGGCACGCCCTGCAATATATTTCCAATTGAAAGCTGCACTTGAATAACCGACGGTCACTTAGCACGTTGTTATTCTTATATTATTTGTAATGCTTATTTCGCTGTAGACTGATATGGACAAACATTTGTTAAGTAACGCGACATAACATACTTCTTAAGAAGCTGTTCTTTCAGGTCTTTGGAACACAGTGTTTCAGTGTGCCTATTATTTAAAAAAAAAGTGCCACTGAACTCAATCCTGGCGAGATGAATCCAGAAGGGCCATTTTAATATCTCTAATTCTTTCCTTAATTTTTCCCGACCAGACTTTTGTTGCATTTGTCATGTCTCCTATGCGTGCTATATGCAGTGCCAATTCTTCCCTATTTGATTTGTAATTCTTACTATACTTGGTGAAGACCCTGACTACATAATTTTCTCCAGTTCCTGTTTTGTTCTTTATTTTATCATACCCACGGTTCCTGGTTTCAGACTGCCTGTAGAACTGCAGTGTTTACTGCCCATGTGATGAATGAATATGAAGCGTTGGTAGACCCGATGTCTTACGAAGAACCAAAGTAGTCGCAGAGAAACGTGTTCCATTGCTGCCCGGTCCACCCGAAATCTCACATTGGGTCTGCTGGTACTTGGATTGGATCCCAGTATGTTCTTTACCACCCTCTTAGTCATGATTAACTAACTAGGTGACTGACTAACAAACAAACAAACAAACTAACTAACTAACTGACTGACTGACTGACTCCATAGAGCAGAGTCCTTCATGAGAAGTTAACAGGTTTTCAACTAGTAAAGAAATTCTCTGTATTTTGTGGAATTTGGAGGTTTATTACTTCATTACTAACAGCCGCCCACCTGTCCCTATTCTGAGCCAGATCAATGCAGTTCGTGCCTTTCATTCATTGTAATATTAATATTATCCTCTCATCAAAGCAGTCTTCCAAGTGGTCTCTTTCTCTCGGGTGTCCACCGAAACCAGTATGGACATCTCCTCTCCCCATACGTCCTACATGCCTCTCCCATTTCATTCTTCTCTTAGTAGTGATTATTTACATAAATAATTCCGAGAAATCCAAGTGAATGCCACAATATTTACACTCAGCCGGTCGTAGAAACAGTTTGTAGGCAGTATGTAAACGACGAAGACTTCTCTTTTCTAATCCGGAATAAAATCAGTGACAATATTTCACACGGAAAGTCGTTAAAGTAAGCATGCAGTTAACTTCTGAAACAGGCTGTGTGTACAGACTGAAGCAGAAAAGTTTTGAAAAGCGACTGTTCCATTTATTGTACGGAAGGTACAGGGGTTAATCGGGAGCATGAGATTAGAACTTCGGGCTCAATGAAGCCCAGACTCGTGCAGTATATCAGGTGTTGCTGAATGGCAATGGGAAGGAAGGGAAGGGAAGGGAAGGGAGGGGGGAGGATGATCTCGTACAGTTAGCAAAAAGCGATATAAAAAGAATTTGAAGGGGATGATTTGGGGTGATAGTACAGCTGGAGTGCACAAGCAGTTAGGTCCCCAGACGATGTCGGCAGGATCCTATTCATTGAAAGGAATGATTCTCACAGGCATTAGAGCTAGTTCTTGTGCTGTTTGTTGAGTTCGTCTCGTATACAGCCCGGTGTACACGGTGCCATTTCTCGTGTTCTTTGTCGAATGCTCTCGGTGCAGACAGCGCTCTCGCGCTGAGCTCGATGTAGGCTAGATGACGCTATTGTCGTGGTGTATTTCAGTACAGTGTAAAAGTAGCTTGCGAATAAGCTCACGTAAGGTTTGTTTTAAAGGTACATATTCCAAATTAACTCGGCGATTGAGGGTGTCACATTTGTTTGTTCGATGTTTATTTGTGACGGTAAAAATAATCGATAAGATGAAACTTTTGATAGTGAGTGTGTCGATTGATAGAAAAACTTCAGTTAATGGGAGTCTGGAATGCAGTGTTGTCTGAAATGCGGATTAACATCCCCCAGACGTCTTCATTCTGACGGTGGACACTGGAATATTTGCTGAAGTTTCAAAAAGTTTTCACTGCCTTAAATGATGTAAGTGAAACGTCGACTGAGCACATGGATTGTCGGATGCTTAAGTGAGCATTCAGTGCTGTTTCATGTGAAAGATGTTTTGCTAGTGCCACTCGTACGAGAATTAGCGCCGTTTGTACTGAGCTTAAGCTCTTAGGTTCAACATTGCGTGCGAGATATTCAAGCGACGCAACTGTTAGTGATCTATGCCTGCTTCTCGAAGTGGCAGGGAATCAGAATTGATATCGAAACGCATATTTAACACGTACTTTTTGGTGTAGCCATCGTTTTGTTTGGTGTTCATTAAGAAAGTGAGGGACAAGGAACAAATGAAAACATCAAAGGAGAAGGAACCAACATAAAAAAACAAACAAACAAAATCACATTAAAAAAAGGGGGGAACCAAACCTTTCGGCCGGGTAGGTAGCACTGCTGGTTATACCCTGGAGTCTCGGGTTCAGATCTAGGGCCGAGAGTGGACTGTTCTGACGTTTTGCGTTATTTTACTCAGTCCGCCTATGGATACCTGACAGTAACTGAAGTTACAGTACTGCCGTTTTCTTCCGTATCCTCTGCAAATTATTATTCATTAATCACTCTATTATTTGATGTTATATAAATTTAGAGGTGAAGTTGTTCTTTTGCACGCCGTGAAGGTGTATGGGAAATGGCGGTTGAGCTCCACTCATTTGAATCTCAGAACTAGATATAGGTGAGTCGTTAGCTTCACGCCCCGGCCGCTTTTCCCTCGATAAAGTAAAATGGCAATGAGAAATGATAGAAAAGAAAAAAGTATGGAAATAAAGATCAAGAAAGGAAAGAGAGGAAAAGACTGGAAAACAGTGCGAAAGATTGAGAGATGGAAATAAATTTAACAGAGTGTGTTGATTTTCGTCTTGAGAGAGAGATTTATGCGGTCAAAGGTGTGCGGCTGTCCTGTTCTGCATGTACGTACGTGTTGTTGAAATTACCTACCAATAGAACCCCAGAACTCCTTTGCAAAGGCCATTGGGATGTAGCTGGCTGTGACTTCCGCTTGTGCGGGGGTGCCCTCATCAATCTTACTCTTGCTGGCGCGGCAATGAGTGATGGCAGCCTTGATCCGCCGTGACAAGCGATATCAACTGCTCATATCGCCCGGTGAACCTCATAGAAAAACCGTCAAGGCTTGCCAGACCAAAAATGCTGAACCCTCTTGTTTATCAAGTCATAAGCTCCATTAACTTGCAACACGACAGTGGAGAAGTCTGACTCTGCCATACAGTAGCTGCTAGAACCATAGCTCAGGGTTTTTGTGCTTGCATTTTTCAATGATATCTTTAAAACACCGTGTTTGATTTACGCGATACCTACTTTAACACTGAAAACGCTACATTTTCCTGACAGATCTTATTTATGTGTGTATAATTCTCACAACGAGCAGCGATTACTCCTATAAATCAGGTTAGTCTTAGTAAAAGGGATGCAATTTTCTTTCTGTAGGCAGGAATTAATTTTCATTAGACGATCTTAGTATTTTTGAGGTGGAACTCTTTAGTATTCGTTTTATTCACTTCTGAGTTGTGACATTAAGCCTGGTGTAGGGGTACCAACATTTCGGAGGAAAAGGTCACCATCTTTAGCGTGGAAGTATTTGTTGGCTATTCATAAGGTACAAACCTGAGTACGAAATGAATAGTTGATGTCCTGTCTGACATTTTTCACTGGATGTCTGTCTTATGGCAAATCCCCAGAAATTAATCACTATAGACTATAATATTTAACTGAAAGTTCCTGGTAGCTTCTGTGTTATGAAACCTGCTTACCCAGTGATTGACAAAGGTCTCATAGTGAATCATCTACTTTAACTTTAAAACTTCGCACGCTTATTACAACAAAGAGCGACCGTTTTACTAGATAGCATTAATTTATTGGTTTTATTGTGGCAGGAAGGTATTTTTGTGTGATTTAGAGACAACGTTTAGCCCATTGTTCTTCCTTAAGAGGAACAATGTAAATTTTTTATATCACCATGCTTTCCGTGCGAGTGTGTGTGTGCCTTGTATCCCCAATTGAAGTACTGGACCAACTGACTAGTTTGCATGGAACTTGGTAGCAACATTTTTAATTGTATGCACTCCATAATAACAACACTGTGGTCGAGCGAACTTAGTGAAGTGGGGGACTTTGTTGCGAACTCTAGGCATGCTGCTCGTGAAATATCCAAAGTCTGTCCTTTGCTACTTTACAGGGGGAAAAACATTCGATTGTACTGTTTTTGTTAGGATACAGGAAAACAACCGTCCTGTATAACGCTTTTTTTTTAATAGATACTGAGTAAATTCAACGGGGAAGAGATATTCAACTTATAACAGACCATGAAAGCCCTGAGGGGGAGTAGAGGTATAGATCTACTCTTTCTTTAACCTCGGTGGTAGATGGGGCTGGCTGGTCAACTCCACACCCCTCTCTTTACCCCCGAGAAAGAGCGCAGTATCCGTTTTACAGGAGGCTGGGTGGACCGCAGGGCCGGTCTGGAGGAGTATGGAATATTTTGCCCCACCGGGAGTCAATCTCCGGACCGTCCAGGCCCTGGCGAGTCGCTATAGCGACTGAGCTATCCCGTGCAATTAAGACAGGAAAGTAAAAACTGAGGCCAGGCTTTCGGCCAGGTTCTATAAAATTTGATTTGCATGCGGGCAATTTGAAATTCAGTATACAGAATGAAGAATGACTTAGTGTACGTATAATTGTAATGTGCAATTTTAACTAAGTATTTTTCTATAAATTATGTGCAGTAAATATTAATGTTAAATAGAAATATGTGCGCTGATAATAATAGGAACATTTATTTAAGAACGCAGCTTTCAGCCCAGGCTATTGTTGCTATTGTTAGCAGTTTTTCTTCAAAATAAATTAGTACTGTAATAATTTTCTCCAAAAGTAAACAGCTCATACGTTTAGAAAATTGTTTCAGCCCTCTGTCTTGAGTTTGCTAGGGAAAGAGTTAAAGGCATTTTATTACTATAGATGTCTCTGCGGTCAGCGTGTTTCGTTACGAGCTGGGGCCTCAGCCGACCTGAACTAATGAGTACGTTCTGGCTCGGGCTGTAATTTGGTATTCAGATTTATGCAACAAGGGCTGCTGTCTATTGGTAATTAGTTTAAAATTTTACGTTAAAAGAAAAAGGAATCCAAAAAAGTGTAACTCTGTAACACTGATGAAATCTCGGACTGGTTGTGACAGAGGTTTTTGTGATAGGAAATTGTGCTGACTCTTAGCTGCTTCTTATTGAGATTAATGTAAATTTTCGGATGGTTAAAGAACTGTAGGCTTCATTTGTGGTGAAGCTTACTGCAGTTACGTTTGTATGTTAGTCTACTCTGCTATCGCTACCACTATTAATTTATTCCTGAGGTCTGAAACAATATGAAAACTCGATGGATGCAGAATGTTAAGCTTATAACGACGTTGTGTTTTCATTCTCTGTTTAGAGGCTAGTGACGCTGTCGTATGACAGTGGCAACATACGGAGCAGAATCTTGACACTGGATAAAGATATTTCTAAACAGCTGGCTGCTTTTGAAACAAAAGTTTTAAGTAGAATGTTTGAGGGAATTGAATTAAATAACAAAGCGATTAATGAAGAATTAATGCAGCTGTTTGGAGATTTAGATATACTTTAATTTGTCAGAATAAGTCCTTTGAATTGGATTGGTCATGTTAACAGAATGGACAGTGAAAGAAAAAAACAGATGGTGTATTTGTGTGCAAACAGATGTTAATGCATTAAAAATTGCAAATTGGAAAGAAAGGTAAAAAAAAACAGATCTGGCTATGAGAAGTCCATTAAGGAGGCGAAGGTCTGCATTGGACTGTAGTGCCATCTAAGAAGAAGAAGAAGAAGAAGAAGAAGAAGAAGAAGAAGAAGAAGGAGGAGGAGGAGGAGGAGGAGGAGGAGAAGGAGAAGGAGAAGGAGAAGGAGAAGGATGAGAAGGAGGGGGAGGGGGAGAAGGAGGGGAGGAGAAGGAGGAGGAGGAAATGGAGGAGGAGGAGAAGGAAGAGCAGGAGAAGGAGAAGGAGAAGGAGAAGGAGAAGAAGAAGATGATGATGATGCTGTCGTATAGTTCTATGTAGCAGAACAAGTCTTGAACAACTGAGGGCAACTCAGCTACTCAAGAAATTTGTCGCCTTTTTCTGTAACCCAAAGTTTAATTGCCGGAATAACAAAAACCCGCCACAGAGCACATTGCTGAGTGCTCTGTGGTCTCTGCGACGAGCTGATCACTCGTCCAGCGGAGTCCTATCGACTGTGATGCTTCTTTGTTTGTGATCTAGAAACGTCGATAACGAGGAGGCCCTGACCTACTGGGGGCTGTCGCGCCAGAAACAAACGAACAAACAAACACATTATGCAGGTAACATAATACAGTTTTACCTTGCGCCGTTTACCTTTAGGTCCAAGTATCTTCCTCAGCCCTTGGTCTTCCACTAGCATTAGAGAAAGAATTTCACCCAAGGACACATGTTTGTTGCTAAGATGACTAGTTATTGCACAATATTGATGATCCTCATGAGTTATAATTGACGCGAACGTCGGGCTAAGCAGCCTAATCTCACATCGCGAAACTTGACCCCGACTATCTCGTCGATAAACACGGTGGCTTAGCTCTAGAAATGGCCTTGTCTGTACTACTGTTGACGAAATTGGTTTGTTTGTAAGACATACAAAGTTTCGGAAGCATAATGTGACATAGAAATGTTACTCATACTCGTATTATAGCACTGATTGAAATAAGTGTAATGTGCTCGGAAAAAGATTCAGAACTGTGACTTATTGCGTAAGTGGACTCCCAGATATTTGAAGATCATATTGGACCATCGACAGTTGTAAGATATTAGCTTATGTAATGCAGTGGTATTCTCCCGTTTTTCGCCGGACTCTGGGGTTTAGTGAGAAACTTTCAGCGGTTCCGCAAGCGGATTTTCTTTCTAATAAAATTGATGAATGTAATTTTTTTGATATTCATACCCGCACATTAATTGTTACACTTCAAGAATGCATAAACAAATGCGCCATATTACAATATAAAGCGTTTGTAATTAAAACACTAAGATTCTGACATATTCGACCGTTTCTCGTGGCTCATCCTCAGGAAGTGTACATTAATATTTGTATAAAACGTAGATTATAAATAGATAAGATAGGTTAAAACTGTATGGAAATCGTTTGTTGTCTTCATGTTGGTACAGTATGGTAATCATTCTGAAAAAAAATTAGAATGACAATGAATAAGTGTACATTGTGAAACTGTATAAATATATGCAGTAAAACGACAACTATCGTTTACTGCGTATATTTATATAGTTTCACAATTTGAACTTACTCATTGTCATTCTAATGTTCTTTTTTTCAGAGTGATTACCATACTGTACCAACACGAAGACAACAAACGATTTCCACACAGTTTTAACCTATCTTATCTATTTATAATCTACGTTTTATGTAAATATTAATGTACACTCCCTGAGGAGGAGCCACGAGAAACGGTCGAATATGTTGGAGTCGTAATGTTTTAATCGTAAAAGTTTTATGTTGTAATATAGTACATTTGCTAATGTATTACTGAATTTAGCAAATATAATATTCGTAACTTTGATTGCATTTTTTTATTTTCCTCTCCTGAATTGTATACAATCGGCGCTGTGTTTATTTTCAAATATAAATTACGAATAATAAAATTTTCTTTTTTCGAAAGTGTGGTTAACTATTTTATTTTGCATAAAGTTTGTTTTTAAAAAGAATATTTGTTTTGCATCTAAGTACACTATTACTCTTAACGTTCTCCACAGAAATACAGGTTTAATCACAGGTGTTCCACAGATTCTAATTACTGTGTTGCGGTAAAACGTACACATGTAATTCCGTACTTTATCCAGACTTCAGGCACTGATGGTTGTGTTGGATATGTAGCTGGAATTTGGGAGACAAGAAATGGATTCAGAATTGTGATTAGGATGTTGCTATGAAAGTAGAGGAAGAATGGGAAAATGTTACAGTGGATCGTGGGTGCTGAGAGGGAAGGGTGGATTGAAATTGCTCATGATGGTGTCCAGTGGCAGGATGTACTAACAGAGAGTTACATACGTCATTCACAAGCAATATGATTTTTTTGTTTTTATTATTTGGAGAACCCGACGTCAGTAAGTAGTGTAGCGTCGTTGAATAAAAAGTCTTGTATTCTTCTGTAGCTCCACAGCCCAAATTGGGCCCAATCCACCTCATTGTTGAGGTTTCTATATATCACACACACACACACACACACACACACACACACACACACACATAAACCAGGGAGGTCTCCTCTGAATGAGCGATCGGCTCGTCGCGGAGGACGCTATCTATACAACATACAAGAAACACAACTGACGAACATCCATGCCATCAGCGGGATTGGAACTGGCGACCCTAGCAAACAAGAGGCTGCAGATCTACGCCTTCGACGGCCGGCCACTGGGATCGGTACAGTCTTTTGTTGTCGGACTATTCGAAATTAACGCACGGGGCGTAAGTGTAGTTCGCTGACTTATTTAATTGAAAATAACGATAACAGTAGAAATGGTGAAGTGAGTCATAAAATGACGTGAAATACTGAAACCATCCGTTATGTGTGCCATCACATTTGCAGGACGCCTGTTAATTAATGGAGGAACTTCATCAGCTGAACATAAATGGGGCACCTCTTGTCGCGGTCTGCCAGCACGTGAGCAGATTCGCTGATTGGTGGAATAAAGACCGTAAAAATATCAGGTTACTGGTTATGCTGTATAGGGTCGACTAGGTAGAACGGGAGCGACCCCAGTAAGACACGTGTTGCTAGGTGCCTGACGGGCACCATCTGTCGCTGCACTGGTCTAAGCGCACTATGCCCACGCAACACGTTTCTAAATTTTGCTAACCAATACGCCACTCTACTGGTCTGTTCAAATACCGTATCTTTTAAGGAAGTTTCTTCGTAGCAGTTATAATTTTTCTGTTTAACTTGCGCTGTTCTTTATACAATACACAACATTATTGAATGTACTCAGATAGGAAGTCTAACGTGAGTGTTTAAGAAGACTGATTCCTGCTGTGATGTGACGCGTTGTAGCATGATGCGTAGGTACTAAATTTACAGAATAACATGCTGTCCTCATTTTCAGGTAAACGATAAAGCATAATTCTCCGGAAATTTTCTATTTCCGGATCACGTTACATCGCGTCACATCCAGGATAAAGTAGTATTCAATGGAATCTTTTCTTCGCGGCATTCAATTCTTCAAGGCTGACTGCCTTACGGAAATTGTAATGTTATAAAAGTCTGTAAGGTAAAGTTCTGTCCGCGGCTCTCTGCCTACGCAGAACAACACAGACAGGAAGATCCACGTACAATTGATGCTCCGCATGGGATTAAAACCCAGAATCCAAGAGTTAAAGCTGTAGAACACACTGCGTAGAGAGTGTGGTGCTGGCCAGTTGTCACATACTTCGAGTATGTTAACTGCGTCGCATACAGAATTGAAAGATTTAAAATGTTTCCATATTCATAATACTTATCCGAATGCTGGTGATCTGGATCGCCAATTATCCGGAACGGCTTGGCCCTTTGGGCAAATTTGTCGAGAATTCTACAAAACTAATTTGCCTTGGAATTACCGGTTATCGGATCAGGTACAGTACAGTGTTGTGGCTTCTAGAACTTCAAATCAGGCGTGGAAAAAAGATTTAGACGCAGATACATATTGTGAATAATAACAGCCGAAATTCAAACTGACAATGAAGCCTATTTCAAAGGAAAATCCAATTACCCTAATTTTCTGCATAGCCGGATGGCTCGCCGGCCCAATTAATCCGGATAATTGGTGTTCTGCTGTACATTAAAAACTTATATTTTAACACAGCACCTCAGACGGCTTGTCCTGCCCATTTATTAGTAATGACCACCAAACAAAAAGATTTAAATTTCGTATGGCCACTGTGTTGTTCCATATTCTACAGAAATTCACAGTAACAAACTTCGTACTGCTTTCTATACATTTGCTGTAACACAAGTGCCGCTATTACCTCTTAAACCTCACATATTCTAACGACAGTTGGCATTACTGACTGCAGAAAGTAAGTCCAAAGGTGAGTTGCTATTCAGTAGCATTACTCAGTCTGCTGTTTCAGACCTTCTGGGGGTACACTGTCACTTGGACATGGAGGTAACACGAGCCTGCCTTTCGTAACGAAATTAGGAAAGCGGCTTTAAGAGACAACTTTTCTGCGCAGTGCTCATCTCACATACTTCAGGTTAGACATTCGCCGGGTTCACATGTTAGCAGATCGGCGTGAGTGACATTCATGGTGTACTGTATTGGTTTTAGCATTGGACATGTTAAAATAGATCGTTACATTTTCCTTCTACGTCTATAACCAATCATAATACGTTATCGTACTGTTGTTCTTCGTTAAATGAAATAGAAATCTAACTTCAGAAAGGTGTGTTAATTATATTGGCCTAACGCCATTTGTGTGGGTGTGAAACTTGGTACTGCGGGATAAGGGCAGAACATAGAATAAGATTGTTTGAGTCGAGGGTGTTGAGGTTAATATGTGGATTTAAGAAAGAGGAAGCTGAAGATAAAATTGTTCCTGCCCACGCAATGGAGGCATATGGTGGGGGGGGGGGAGTAGAGGCATATTCCACCTATTCATAAACTCGGCGCTAGATGGAGGTGACAGAGCAATGGAAGACAGTAATGGATAGTATTGCACAATCAGGCACTCGTGATAATATTCCTTTTCCGGCGGGCGATAATGTAGCATGCATAGGAGAGAAGTGTACACAAAATTTTGATTGGGAAATACGAAGGAAAGTTGCCACTTGGGGCATGGAAATAAGATGATATTAAAATACAAATTTTAAGAAAATGGGTGGGGGTTTGTGGACTGGATTTGTTTGGCTCAGAATGGAGGCCAGTAGCGGGCTATTGTGAATAATATATCGAACATGCACACTACCTAAATTCCAAACCTTTTCTACAAGCGGAAGCTGTCAGCACGTTGGGTATCCGACGCGTGCTAAGGTCCTCACCTCGGAGCTAACAGATTTGTTTAGATCCACCTGGCGTCAGCTGTGAACCGTCACGTGTTCATGTGGCACGAAGGGATCTGGGGTTAACTAATTACCCCCTCTCCTGTGTATCTCTTTCTCTCTTTTTCGCCTTTTAAACTGCTGCCTCTTTCCCAGCTTACATACGATTTGGGGTTCTCATAGCGGGAAAGATTCATAATGTGGTCTTATATGTTGACACTCTAGAGTCTGGTAGGAGTCTAAACATTTGGTACATGCAGTATGTAGAACTTCCATATATTCTGAATTATCAGAAACAGTTTCATAATTAATATTTGAAGAACATGTGGTATAAATAATTCAATGAAAGTGCCATGCGCGTGACTACCACGCTATGACGACGTATAGGCGTATGGAGGTATAGGTCTTTTCGTTAGCTGTATGCTCCAACCGTTTTATCTCTGGGTAAAGGGTCCTTGGTGCCCAGAAGACAGGAGACTGAGTGGGACCGTGTGTCCGTCTGGACAATGTAGCGAAAAGAAAACACTTGAGCGCCACCTCCGGAAATCGAACCCCGATGCAGCGGTCTTCTAGTCCGGAGACTTTCTTTTTTTTTTTTTCAATTTGGACCAATCGCCGAGAATTCTACATTTCTGTAAAGAGTGAAACTTGTCTCCATTATTTTAGACGACCAATTTGATTTTCTGATCAGTGAAGGTGTTATTCCAACTTCAGAATAAAAACATACATAATCTACTGCCGCTACAGGCCAGTGCAACTTTCCGTTTCGAGTCTGTTGACATTCATTGGGATTTCTGAGACTGGGTTATCCGTCCGCCGATATCTGCCCACAGAAGAAAACAGAACAAATGCACTGAGCGGAATTCGAACCCACCTTCACACACTTCGAGGGGCGGGGATAGGACAAGTCTCACACATGGCTCACACTGTGATTAATGTCCATTGGTATATAAGATAAGGGTAAATTTGCATTTGTACCTGCCGTGAAGGCGTATAGGGTTTGGAGGGATAGCTCCACTCATTCTTACTCTCGGCACTAGATGAGAGTAGGCATATCAACGATCCAGCCGCTTTACTCCTGGGGAAAGTGCTCGCGGTCGGCATTGAGTAGGATTTGACTGGAAGTATCACGATGTGCTTATAAACGTGATATAATACTAAACGGTGTAGGTCAGCCCAACCACTTTATTACTCAAGGCATTTACATAGGCTACATGTTTCGACTATAAATAGTCATCTTCAGGCCTGTTTTTGTCATTTAAGTCACAAGATGCTACGCACACTTTGGGGTCCCATCATGTTTACATTCATGGAATACATAATATTTAATAATTTGTCTCAAAGGGTGTGGCGTGCACGTCACGCCCTTTGAGACAAATGATTAAATTAATGTTGAAGTCGGTTCTGTAGTTTGTGGGAAGTAGTTTGTAGGAGTAATTATTGGAAAATGATACAGAACGTTCAGACGGAGGTATTTTGCTCCTGATTGCTTTGTCACAATGTGCTGGAAAAATAAAGCAGTTATCCCTCACTTTGCGAGGTTTCGTACCTCGTGGCTTCGCAAATCCGCGGGGTCGCACCCAGAATAGAAATGGAAAAAATTCATGAATTTGCGGAACCTTCTGAAAAGAAAATAAACTGGAACTGGCGAAAGTGAACCACTTGCGAAATAATACCAATAGTGTGTCAACAGTAAACTATACTTACTTACTTACTCCATGGTGCAGAGTCCTTCTTGAGAAGCTAACTGGTTTGCAGCTAGTCAAGAAATTCCCCGCATTTCATGGAACCCGAAGGTTCATTACCGCACTCACAAGC
>Ga0136643_10007598_pt1 | contig 15701 bp, 8 predicted proteins | sample TergutLab28metaG_FD_96883 | JGI IMG/M metagenome (GOLD analysis project Ga0136643, IMG submission 96883) | Labiotermes labralis P1 segment gut microbial communities from Petit-Saut dam, French Guiana - Lab288 P1 (version 3) (version 3) | ecosystem: Host-associated > Arthropoda: Insects >... | reverse complement strand
GGTTTGCAGCTAGTCAAGAAATTCCCCGCATTTCACGGAACCCGAAGGTTCATTACCGCACTCACAAGCGTCCGCCACCTGTCTATATCCTGGGCCAGCCCAATCCAGTCCATATACCCACATTCCACCTCCTGGAGATCCATCCTAATATTATCCACCCATCTACGCCTAGGTCTCCCCAGTTGTTTCTTAATGTAGAAAATTACTAATGATATGGAGCAACCTGCTCTCTCCATTTTTATTTTGAAGGAAGTAGGGGCCTCCGAAAAATCAGCAAATTTTTCATAATTTCACAGCGTCAAGAAAGGGAACCATCCTGTACCTCACACGTGGTGCAATTTTGTTTTGAAACATGGAGCGATACACAAAATCTGTAAAGTAAAATATGCCAAGAATTGTTTATACGACTTCATTCCTGTGCGCAGCCGCAGAGAATATAGCATGAAACAATGCCACATAAAATTAGAACCTGGAAGCCTTGAGTGTGATCTTATATTAGGTCTAACTTCATGCTGGAGAAATTAGAAATGAGTTATTTAAGCAGGCCGCAGTTTCCCCAGCAGAAAAGCTATGGCTATAATACAAAATATTGTACTTATCGTCTTCATTTTTCTACGATTTTTTTTACTCTCTCTCCTTCACCACTGTCTACTCACAGATCATCTTCGTTCCTAACCACTTTGTACGCTCGTTATTTAAACATACTGTCAAGATAAAGGATTGTGTATTGTCGGTGATAGACAAATGAATGTGTACGGAGCTCTTACGGAATAATACTGTTGGGGGGAAACAGAGTTACTCGAAGAAAATCCTGTCCCAGTGCCATCTTCTACATCAGCAGCGCTCAATCATTTTTCTGCCGCTCGCTACGTACTTGATAAATGGTTTTAATGACATAAAAATTAACAAGCTCACACGAACCATTCTTATTATTAAAAACTGTCATACACACAGTTATGATTAATTATGATTTGTTATGATTAATACAAATGGGTGGTCACATTTCTCGCGACAAAATACCAACTGCTCACGACACAAAGTTCTGTCGAAACTTAGTTTGCGAAGCGCAATTCTGCATTACAGACCCCACATGATCTAACTTCGGACTGAACCCGGCCTCCGTAGTAACAGCCTAGACGCTGTCCACCGTTTTCTTAACTATAAATTTAATTATAAGTAAGTACAACTTAAAATCTACCATTCTTGGTGTTTTTGTTAAATTTATTTTCCCTTCTGGACGATAGGGTCAATGTTGTGTCTAAACAATTCTGGGAATCGGAACACTGAACTACATCCGGACTTCCGGTGGAGCCATTTCTAGCATGGCCGAATGCGCATGGCTGACCGCGATAATTGGCCGGAAGTCCCGTCTTTCTAACTAACTTGGGTCACCTTCCATCACTATGATATTTACAGATGTGTATCTCTTTCCCTTTGAGTCGCCCCGCTTCGGTATCATTGGGTGTCAGTCGTACCTACTAACTGCGTTGTAATGAAAAGTGGGCGTGGAAATATCGTAGGTTCGTGTCACGTCGCAGCTCAACATGGCTGCTCCACAGAAGTTCTGACACTAAAACCGATGCTATAAACTAGGGGTGATGTGGAGCATTAAAATGGGGCTGTACCGTAGTGCTGTTTATCTGGTCCTGTCACCACTGCTAACGACAGTAATAATGCTACATCTGTTCTCATTTCTAGTGGTAGAGGGGCAGATATGTGGCGCAATGAATATGACACGGCTCCGGTATTAATGGGTCTCCAGAGTTGTAAATTTTAATTAAAGATCAAAATCAAGAAATCGTTCCATTTGCTAAAGCATGAATATACAAATTGCCCGCCATTAATTTTGTTCTTGTAAATAACTCTGAAAGAGCTCGTTAAAGCAAATGGAACAAGTCACACGTCTGCAGAAATCCACAATTCTTACGAAAGACTCTCCATCACTAAAAGTGTGTACAGTATGGCCCAAAAAATCAGTCAGTCACTTCCTAAATTTTCATCAATATACGCTGTACACGTCGTTACAGCTTATCAATTTTTTTAGATGAGCTCTTCCTACCTCTGTGCACAAATATAAAGGCACAACACCCTTTTACATGCGAACTGGCCTAAACCTGTACCGGCACAAAGCTTTTGACTAGAATGTCTTTCGTTTAATGACATTTGGGCTACCCATTATTCCGATTTTGTCCTTTAATTTAATTTTAAAGTTCTCGATTATTAACTACTCGTAATTGAAGAGCGGAACAGAAACAAAAGTGAGACAGTTTATATAAGCATTATACATTTACATACGCAAATGGTGCGTTGGTAGGATTCTGAATGCCGTGTTATACGTGCTTCTCGGCAGAGTCTGATGGAATAATTGTGACGACGGGGGTATTTAAAATTTGTATATTTTATTGCAGTTGACTTGTTTTACAAGATATGAAGCCAACACAGGGTCTAACCGCGAAGAATCTAGCACGATACGAAGGTTAATAAAAGACTGGGAGCAGATAGTTGTAAATTTCACAAATATAATCACTTTCTGCAAGACGATGGATATCAAAATCTTAGTAATAATAATGAAACCTAACAAATGCAACATTGAAAAACCCAAGACGCATCCTGACAAAGGCGCCTTCTCATACTACATTAATACGTGAATGACAGAATAATGAAAAGCGCTGTTGCCTTTCAGGTCATTAATCGTAATCCCGCTAAGGTGTGTGCGGATTAGACGGTTTGCTGATTATCCGGTCGCAATCGTAAGTTTCTAACGACTAATTATGAAGGTAGGAATAACGTAATTTAGCGCCGAGTATTCTAACAGAACCCTCGACCAAACAAAAATCACAGAAGAGTTACGTAAGCAATAAGATACGTATGTATTACGTAGTATATAATAAATACATTAGTTTTATTTTCTGTTCATGGTTCAATAAAACACATGTTTTGGATTATTCGTGCTTCTCAAATATCCGTTCTCCTCTCTCCGTATGTCGAATGATATGGAAGGGAAATGAAAATGAAAGGGAATAACCAAGAATTTAAAAGGAGGTTATCATAGTCTATTTAAAGTTCCTGTCACTTCATACATCTGAATAGAATCAAAACGTTGAGTTTAATGAGAATAGCACTTGGTCCGCTGTCAAACCCAGTACTTGTACTTTGCGAATATATAAATAGAGTAGTGCTGTTTAATAGTTTTGCAAGGTTTATAAAATATTCAGTGTGCCATTTTTAAGGCTTTGAGATAAGATGCAAATGAAGTTTAAGTTGACCCTTTAAATACGAAGAGCAGGCCGCTCTAGTCAAAGGCTCAGTCCGTACCGCGCTGTAAACACTTTTCATCTCGGTTATAAAAATCAATCAGTTTATGCTGTAAGTGGCACAAGTCGCTGTTTGTTTTGAGGTAAATACAAAACAAATACAGTGTGGGCAGAATGCAAATTCTTCAATTTTAAACCTATTGTTGCATGCAACCAGTAGGCTTTAAAAGGTTAATTATACGCAAATCTCCCATAGAAAATTCTAAAGCTAGTAAATAAAGACTTCACTTATAACACATGTACGCTTGGTTCAGATCGCAAGGTACAACTTCATGCTGCATACGTGTAGACACTCATATTTAGCGGTATAAACTATAGGATTCTTCCTTTTCTTTCTTTTTTTCCTTTTTCTATATTATCTTTCTTAATTCCCTTTCTTTCTTCCTTTATCTTTTCCATCATTCATTATATTCTTCCTTCCCTTTTCATTCTTTTCTTTTGTCTGTCTTTATTTCACTTTCTTCTACAGCAAGCTACATGAGTAGTCTGCACTTTCTTCTCTGTTTAAGGTCCGATTAATTTTTTCCCCACTGAAGAAACAAATTTCCTGTCCTACAAAATTTCGAGGAAGAACAGTACTACAGAAACCTTTACCAAATGAAACATAACAGAACATAGCGGCCGAGTGGATAATACTACTGCTTTGAATTTCAAATATCCGGTCAAAGTGAGGCTGTCCTCATTTATGTCCTTTTCGGCCCATGCTCAGTCCGTCAGAAAACTGCCATAATGTTGCCTTATATCAGGAAACGACAACAATCTTCCATAAGAAATTTAAATAATCTCTGACCCAGCATACTGAGATTTGAGACTATATATTTTGAGCCATTGGCAGCGTCGTTAAATAGAGGATGCATATATAAGCTAACTAAGAAGCACAGTTTTGTATGGAGCTGAAAATGGACACTTCGGAAAGTAGTTCATAAATACCCGCAAAGTTTTGAAATATTTTGCTGGAGAAGGCTGGAAAGATCAGTTGAACCCATCACGTGAAGAATAAAGACTCACTGCGTAGAGACAAAGAGGAAAGAAGCAACCTACATATAATAAAACGAAGGAAGGCTAAATGGATTGGCCTCGTCTTGAGCAGGAAAGTCTTATAAAACACGTAATTGGAGGCCAGATAGAAGATACAAGGAATGGGAGGACGAGGAAGAAGATGTGGCCATCTACTGTATAACCTTAAGGAAAAGAGAAGATACTGGAAATTGGAAGAGGAGGCACTAGATCGCACTCCGTGGAGAATTCGCTGTGGAAGTGGTTGTTGACTTGTCGTAAGACAGAATATGCAGCGATGATGTAAATAAATACAAGGTGAAATAATTAATACTGAGGGAAGCTGCAGTAAATTGCTTACACGTTATTTAAGCTTTAACATTAAACATTTCCTATATTTTAGAGATATTTGTTCATAATTCACGTTACTTCCATTCAATTCAGGTTTTACTGCATCCTATTTATGTATATAAACCAATTAAAACATGGACGTTCGGAAAAGGATCCTCTAGTGTTCTGCGATATCAAGACAGACCTCGAAACTCTGCAGACAGCAGAAAATTTACACTTATTTAGTGAACCAACCAATTCACGCTCATAAAATATGTTTTAACACGAATTATTAATCATTTACAGTTTCGGTCGTCTATCCAACCATCATCAGGATGCTCTGCAAGAATACTGATAGAATATAAACAAACTGTCACCCTGTATAAGAAAGACCACTTCAAGTTAGAGTGATTGTCTCAAGCGCTCCCCATGGTCGTAAAAGTCATAATTTTTATTTATTTGGTGCAACAGCCCCCCAGTGAGACAGGGCCTCCTAATTCACGAGGTTTCTAGATCACACCCGACGACGCAACGCAGTGGATAGGACTCCTCTGGACGAGTGACAGCTCGTCCAGAGACCTCTACCTAACAACACACAACACTCACAACAGACATCCATGCCCCCGGTGGGATTCGAACCCACTATCTCAGCTGGAGAGCGGCCGCAGGCTTACGCCTTAGATCGCACGGCCACTGGGACTGGCAAAAGACAGATTATGCATTGTGAATAATATAGAAAATTTATATTTTTGTTAAGAACAAATAAAACTGGGCGTGTTTATGTTGTTTGTTAATTGCATGTAATTGATATACACCCCGTTACATGAGTAGGAATGTGAGCCATAGGGGATATTGCTTATGTTTTATCAGTACAGCAACTTGATAATGTTCGCAGAGACGGCCGAAACACGTAGACGACTGTTAATGTATGTTAAAGTATATTTTACCAGCGTGCATTTAATGGTTCATTACATAAGTGTAAATATTCATTTAACGCACGAATATGGAACACATTACAGTAAGATGAAGATCCCAGCGATAAATCGATATACCTCACTGTTAGCATAAGGCTCTGCTAAGTGCGGAATAATACAGCGCCTGCTGGTGTCAACAAACGATCACAGCGCAATGTTATATCGCAATTCAGTGTAACAACTGGCGCACTGAGACTTTTCACACTTCGTGTCAGAAATGTCATATTCATCAACGAAACAACATCTTCAGCTTTAAATACTAAAAGTGTCCACTAAACTTTTCTGACGCTAGACGGGAAATGACATTTGAAAGTGAATGAGGGGGAAATAGCCTTCATACAATTATCAATTACACATTTACTACATATTATTTCGGGCCTCTGTGTTATATGGAATTTACGTTTACAATAACGCGCTATTTAAATTAATAATAGTTTGTGTATGCATATTTGACAATGAATGCCAGATACATTTGTTTCATTTCACAAGTCCTCGTGAATTCCGGTTTTCAGCAATATGTCCCATGTATATGCATATACAACTATGGTTTCAATAAAAGGAACTAAACTGCGTCTGCTGAACCAAAAATATAGCGAGTAGGCGTTGCGTCTCTACGCATCTAATTAATCTTTACGAAGAGTGACACTTCAACGCAAATATTTCGCCAGCTTTAAAAGAAGAGAATTTCTTCCCACCAGGATTTCTACAAAGGATATTGTCAATGTCACGCCTTGCACAACTTATAATTTATAAAAGCAACAATGCAAGATGTCGTTCCACTATTCTGAGAAATTTTCAAACCGCAGTCATCATGTGCTCTCGAGACATTGCCTCATGGAAAAAAGGAAAAAGGGAACATACTGCACGTTGAAAAGAGCGCGTAATATACAGGGCTAAAGAAGTCGGTATAGTGACTAGGCTAAGACCTGGAAGATCCGGGTTTGATTCACGGCAAGAAAAGATACTTTGCTCCTCTCCGAGACGTCTTGACCAGCTCTGGAGCCCAACTAGCCTCCTATTTAATAAGTGCCTTAATTTAAATGAGAAAAACCAATATCAGTTTCAACACAACTAACTTTGTTAGACAAATTTTGTTGTCTAATAAAGATAATTGCGTTCTAGTTGTGTAATAGAGCCAGAGGTTCGACCTAAATAAGGTAATATTTAGACTCTTAATCTTTAAAAAAATATTAAAGAAGAATACAATTATGTAATTAATCGTTGTTCTTTTAAAAAGTAGAAATAAATCAAAGTAATGTAGAATGGAATGATATAAAATAGAATACAACTTATCATCAGAGTTTGTTTTCCTACTTAAAATGATGATGTAGTACTGGAATAGGTAATAATATCACAACCGAGAAGGAAATAATGTCATTCCAACTGAAAATTCTACCTACTATAAAGGTGAATTATACACAGAAGATAAGGAGTTTTCACACCGACAATTCATGTACAAACCACTTATTCTGAATTAAACACTTGAATTACCATCAACTACTTCATCAACCTTGGATCGAAAAATGGAATATAATTTGTAAATAATTGACGTAATGCCTTCGATTGACTTTTTTGGTTTAAGTACACAACGCAAAAGCAGCCGAAAACTGTAAAGAAATATTTCTTCACACCTACCGCATTATACAGAATGATAGGTGTCAGAGATCTTAACTTTTTTAACAGCTCTTGAAGAAACAATGCAAATATATTTTTTAATGTTCTCCGACATCTTACGTGCATGTTTTGTTTGCAGCTTTCGAAGTTTCGACCACTTATACTTCTGATAAGAAAGCCTTAACATGAATGAGTATATAAAGAATGATAATGATACAGGAAAACAGAAATATAAACTTGTCACTGTGCCAGATTTTCCAAAATTCTCATATGAACTGAGATGATATCAAAATTGGGTGTTCTAAGTGACAGACCAGTCCCTTAAATCTTGAGACGGTGTAAGACTGCTTCTCTGCCTAATGCTTTCAGATATCCATAAAAAAACCTGACTGGTTTAAAGGCGCCCAGGTGTCGCTGATTAGTTCTGATAAGAGAAGTAGTAAAATGGAGATGAGTATGCAGTATTGGTGAAATGACAATGACAGGCGGAAACCAAAGTATCCGAATAACAATCTGTTCCAGTGTTATTATTTCTCCACACATCTCAGATTAATGGATCCGAAATCGAAGACGGGTCTCTACGTCGGGAGGCCGGCGACTGAAATTCACTCACTATTAGTATATATAAAAACGCCAGTTCCTACCTCACAGACGGCAATAGAAATTTCCATTACAAAGGCCAAAAGTTCATCGTTGACTGCGAGTCAAATGAAACACGTAAGTACACTCTCTGACAAAATGCAGAATTTAAGAAATGTTACATCAGATTGTATATATAGAAACCATTGGGATTTAAATGTTTTCCAGTATTTCTTCCATATAGTAATCTCGTAAAATAATATTTCATATCCTTAGGAATTCCTACCCATGAAAACTACTACAGGCCACACACACACACACACACACACACACACACACACACACACACACACACACAAAGGGCTGCTAGTAGCGCATAGAGATTACTCCAGTATTGCCCATTGCCAGTCAAAAATTCCCGCAATATTTCAAAGGATATTTCACATTTTGCGCGTTATTTCAAAATGTATTTTTATTCCACAATTTATCGCAGAACTCCTCAAGACACCCTGCGGAACCCTGGTTGAGAAACACAGTATTAAGGTAAAAGAGCATAAATATGAAAACCCGATATCAGGAAAATATAAACTATGACAAGACGCGGTGAGAATATGTGAGAAATATCCACGTGTGTTTCTGGAAACTGAAGTACTGCAACTGCTCGTCAGGGTGAACACACAGTCGACGTCACGTGACTGACGCAGTTGGATGCGGTACAAACAGCCTGTTCTTCCCCTTGAGGTAGCAAAGGTTTCAAAACCGCTGAGCTGGTCCACCGTCCTCTGAGCACCCATTCAAGTGACAGGAACTGTGAAATACGACGGAGGGCTCCTAACAACGCGTAAACAAGACTGCTATAAAGGTTACCAACGATGAAGTTTAAAAGCAACGCAAGATGGTGGAACTTCAAAAGGTGGGCCAGTTAAGCACCCGATGTACGAGCAAGCAGCTTTTTCGTTTCTGGAACCAGCAATACTTCTCTCACTCACAGACTCCTTCATAGGAAATTACCACCATTCGTCTGGCCTATAATTCATTTGACTGAAACGGCAATGCTTCTGATTTGTATTTGGGAGGTGCTACGTTCGAATCTCAGATTGAATGCCAGCTGTAGTTGATAGATCAGGCCACAACTAATTGCTTCATAATTCTTCCCCTTTTATTTTCTACGTAGCGCCATTCACCGCTATACACGGTGTTACAGAGTGACGTTAAATAATTTAGTTCATAAATCCCCCGAAATTTTGTAACTCGAGACTTTGCAAGGGCTAACCACTGGTCCTTATTCTGAGGTAAATGAATTTAGTCCACACCGTGCCACTTAATTTGACAATATATAATATTCTGTCGTATTTATGCTTTTATGCAACTAACGTTATGGAATAATGAAAAAAATACAGTGGTGAAACTCTCCTCTAACCATTTTTATTCAGGACCTGCTTAACGTATTTTACTATTGGTTTCTTATATATTCTGCATTTTGAAAAATGGATTCGCGAATATAGCCTAAGTAAGCTGTGGGAAATTGGAAATCACCTTCCAGAGTTTTTCAAATTTCATTACAAGATGTACTTTAAAAGATTAATTCCATGGAGCAGACTTCTTGAGAAGCCAAAAATTTCTCAGACAACAAATATCCTGCATTTTATGGAAATCCGAATACAATATACCTTGTTTCTTGTAAAGCCTCCTCTTGCCTCTAATCTGAGCCAGATTAATCCAGTTCACGCCATCCCATCATTTTACTTAAAATCCATTTTAATATCTTTCCATATATGCCTACTTCTTCAAAGTGGTATTCGTAAGTTTCCTCAGAAAACCATGTACATGTCTCTTCTTCCCATACCCGTCACACGCTTCGCCCATCTTTAACCTATTTTATTTAACCCCGTAATAATATTTGGTGATGAGATCAAATCGTGAAGCACTTCTTTATGAAGTGGGCCTAATAATAATAATAATAATAATAATAATAATAGATAAATACTAATATGAATATTTATTACATTATTACATTATTTCGGCTGCGAATTGTGTATATTAAATCGAAAGTTGCAATGAAAAGTCCGAAATATAAAGACGTTACGGAGTTTCGTACCAACTCACTTTTTCGCAAAAGGCGACGGTGTATAAGACGTCCAATTTATTTTCCGTTCACTTCTTTCCAAACCATTGAATAACGAAATAACATCTTTGGCAAGTCATACGACTATATTCAATTTTCTGTGCACTGAGGAAATTTAATCTTACGATAATCGATTATACAGACTGAATTTAAATTGAATGCGCTGATCTTTCAAAGTTCCGCTTGTTAGACACAGCTCACTAGCTGGCGCTTAGCGTCACAGCATAAGCCGTAATATCTACGATCAAAATAGACACTCTGCATGTAGTGTGGCATGTGGCGCTTTGCCGTAATGTTTGTGTCTCCGCGGCTATCCCAACAGCATGACACCATTTCACAGCGCTGTTGTGGCGACTGTGCTTCGCTGGCAACAATAAAAGTACTTAGCTCTCAATGTACAGTATCCGATAATTTTGCTCTACTTTAACCAAATACTGATTTTTTGACATATTTTCATACAAGCCATCCATATCAAAATTGGCGGAAATCCACCCAGTGGGATTCGCGCTGATACGTGAGGTCGGACAGACGGACGGAAGGATGGACGGTTATGAAGAAATTAATAGGCGCTTTCCGCCACTACGAGAACGCGCCTAAAAATCGAGGTTACAGTCTGAAGAAATATGAAGCCCCATTATTAGGGACCTTTGCAAAACAAATGCAAAAGTAGACTACAAAAGTTTTTCCGGTCTTTTCGTCTGTCCGCATAAAGAAAAAACTCGTACCCAATTGGAAGGAATCTGTGAAATGCTGTGTTGGGGACTGTTACTGTAATTATTCGTTTCATTCCATTTTTGTTTAAAATATAATAATGATGAGACACTTTTCATGAAGATATACGTAGGTACTTTCGTTGTTACATTGATTGCTAAGTTCCTCATTGTTTATACGGCTACTGCGTTTACTAGTATTCCCACGGTTGCCATGTTTACATTTATTACCAATTTACAAATGTGTTTGTGGTTGCTGTGCTTCTATAAAGCGATCTTGACAAAACAAAAAAAAAAGGAACCCTTGTAGGTGGACAACACATCCGTCTGTTCCTCTCAGGCGCTTTTCGTAACGTTGCGAAAAGCGACAATTAGCTTCGTTCTGTCTGTCTTTCCGTCCGCATGGAAAAACTCGGCTCCCACTGGATGGATTTTCATGAAATTTGATATATGAGTTTTTGTAAAATCTCTCGAGAAAATTTGTCATTAAAGTTAAATTTAACAAGAATAACGGTTACTTATATGAAAATGTGCACATTTATGATAATATATTGTTTAATTCTTGTTAGGATGAGAAATGTTTCAGAAAAGGTTTGTACAGAAAATCAACACACACTTGTTAACTTCAATAATGTCTTCCGAAATCGTGCCATTTACGAGGCAATGTGGAAAAATATGGCACAGTCGGATATGCCACAGATGACAGTATAATACGGGGAATGCACATTGCATGCGCCTTATTATATGATCATGTACGGCTACAAACACAAATTCCAGAATAAGAATAATGCTTTTCCGTGGCAAAAATGGTTGCATGAAAGCGTCATTATGTTACATTTATACGGACATTGCCTCTCTTGTTTGATCTAGTATCAACCATTAAGTCTTTGTCGAATTTTCATGAAATTCGGTAAATTGAATTATTTGTAAAAGTACTTGAAAAAAACTGTGTTTCGCTAAAATCGGCACAATGAATATCATATACTACTTAAAAGTGGAAATAATTTTATACTCGGATTTTTCACACATTTTTGGAGTTTTGAGTGAGAGCTGATATAGCAGATCTCAATGCAACTTCACTGGGCAGTTGATATGATATATATATATTTAACTGTATTTGGGTTGACACTCCGTGGCAGTAGTACACATTTACACACAAACAATACATAGAACAACAAAATCGACTCAAACAATACGTACAACAACACAATTAAAAATGACGTGTAAGCTAAACTTTTTGTATTCTTATTTCCTTTTTTGAGAACACGCATTACAAAGTGAAGTGCCTTCCAGGCTTCTTGCGCTGTTGCTCCCCAGTTGCGAGTTTCATGAACATTTTTCAATTAAAATTTTCTCACATTTTATATACTTTTCCAAAGAATTCGGTAAGATTCAGTACCAAATTTGTAGCGTGAAAATTGTGAAATGAAATCGATATTTTGCCTAGGAGCATATGTATGCAAATTTTCACACGCTGCGACATGGGTGGAATTCGGTATATATATCTGCCCATAATTCTAGTGAATATTTGCGAGCTTCGTGAAAATCGTAGCAGAGAAGGCTGTAACTAATGGGTGTAAATGAAATTTGCAGGTGTAGTGTCCAGCCGAAACGTAATGGCACACGGTGACGCACGGGAGGGGAAGTGAAGGGGAAACTGGCTAATGGAGTGGGTAGCCAGTACTCTTCACACTACCTCGGAACACGGTGTATCCAGCATTACTACCATTACTACCGCTGATGCGCACATCTCGGCTGCCAGTAGTCGACTGAACTGACGCCCCCGCCGATTTAAATGGGCTCTTCCGTTTCGACGAAAGACGAAATCTGGTTTCTGCGCGTGTGCCATCACATTTCAAATCCAGTCTACCATCGAACCGCATGATACTATTAAATTAAGAAACGCTGCGGTAAAATCACTGTATTACGTCACGTTCACACTATATTCCGTCTTGTTACCATTGTGCCAACATTATTGCGTTTACTGCGTTCATTTATGTTACAGAAGTTACACAAAAACATACAGAAAATAATAACGAACACACTGCATGTATTACGCACTTCAGAAGCTTCGAACTTGTTTATTCTTCTACAATGAAGACGCAAGAATGCTGCAGGTTTGCAAGATTCCAGTAAAACTTTGGTTCTTGTCTATCAAAGGACAGGGTGTCACAGAAGACTGTATTATGACAAACCATGAAGCTTAAAACACACCAGTCCCAGTGCTATGGTCAATGCGTACTTATGCACAATATTACCACTACAGATACATATAATTTCCACTTACTGCACAACAACAACAACAACAACAGCAGCTTCTACTACTACTACTACTACTACTACCACCACTACTACCACCACCACCACCACCACCACCACCACCACCACCACTACTACTACTAATAATAATAATAATAACAATACATATGACGATAATAATAATAATAATAATACTAATAATAATAATTGACTAGCCAGATTTTAAATGCTACTAGTGAACTTAATTATAGTGCTTCTTGTCAAAGTGTACTATTGTTAGATTGGACAAAATGTTCATTATTTGTTCAACAAGGGCGTCTTTGGAGGTCAACACGGGTCAGAATGTCTCACTTCATGACTTAACAATACTTCTGCAAGACCAGTTTCAATCTTATCAACGTACGTTCGCTCAAATGATCGCTTTTGGCCTCGCCCATTGCAGATTCGGAAGTAATGTACTGCATTCATTTCTTTTGTCCCCTTGCATGCCACATGCCCCATTTGATTTGGCTTGATTCTGAATAATAAAAACTATTAAACTTCTGAATTGATTTTCTCGATTCTATTCTTGCTTCGTCTAGTTAGCTTTAAATGTTCTGTACAGGGGGCACATTCCTGTCAGAGGTGCCGCCCTCCCCGACCAAATGTATGTTTTTACTAAAAGCGAGAAAAATCGTCACAGGCGTAAAGCTGTATTGAAAATTATAGTTTTCTGCGGTTTAATACTCATTTTCTTAAAAAGAAAAACTAGCGACAAAATTACAAATAGACCTATTTTAAATTATCACTGGATTATGTACTTTCGAGTCTCTGTGAAATAAACGTAGTCAGTTTTGAAAAGAGTAATTGCACCGACGTTCAGGTTACATCCTTTCGATCTAGGATTTCTATTTACTTACACCTTACAGTCGAATGCCAGAATAAAGTTCCATGAAATAGTCCACGACCACTTCCATATTCTCCTCCTACTGGTCATTTAAGACCTTAGTCATTCGAAACTACGTACCAAATTTAGCTGATGTAGTTTTCTTATATAACCTACAACAGTCTGATGACCGCGAAAATTACGGTGTACCTTTTGGCGTGTAGGTTATAGACTCGTTTCTTTTACCACTTAAATTCCCACCACATGTTAAGACCTTATAGTACCAAGATTCTTGTGTGCAGACTTAGGTACACTGTTTGTATGGAGTGTTCGTACAATACTTTTGTTAAGACTTCGTTTGAAACGTTGACAACAGAATTTTGCTTTGAACTTTGATGTAAACGTTTCAGTTACTTTGATGTTCCCAAAACACATTTCTAACGACACATTAATAGAGCTTCGTACATGAGGCAACCTCAAAGCAATACTTTGTGATAAAGAGGACCTCTCAAGAAGAGCTTAGGAGAAATCTAATGCTCAAGTGATCGAAATGTATAGAATCGTTCTACAGACGAGACTGAAGGTGTTTATTGTTCTGAATTATGTTTAAAGTCACATCGGGTTGTATTTATAGAAACGCAATCTACTGTTAATGTTCGCGGTTTGGTCATACAGTCGAATAGTCACGCGTATTCAGAATTCTAAACACGAAAATCGCGACTGTTGACTTCACTTATTCTTTAACACATTGTATGCTAAAAAGACGATGGGAGAAATAGAAGTACATGAACAAATAAGATTTGAGAAGCGAAAGGAGCAAGAATATTACTAAATTATGAAGGAAATATAGAATATGTAAGAAGGAAGGAAAGAAATAGATAAAGTCGGGAAAAGGGAAATTCTAAAAAATAAGAAACAAATTTGAAAGCACAACAGATGAAAATAATGAAAGATATGTTACAATACTATATATTATTACATCAAAATTCACTTAGGTTTATAAAACCGATACTTTATCCAAATTTGGCACTGTAACTTGTGGAAATGAAAGAAAATCTTTCTCCTACCTTTTATCCAAGTTTTCTTTTATCAGAGAATACGTAAAAAAGCATAGACTTGAAAAATCTGTTAAAATTCCCCATTACACAGGCGCGAATGAAACAAAATTCAATACAGGAGACATTATATCGTCTCTCCTACAGACCTCACTGAAATATTTCAATTTTTTCCTCAGGCTTTTAGGAAACCCCCATAATAGTAACTTTTAAGTCACGCCACCACATTTTCAAATTTTTATAAGTCATTATTCACTATAATCCTATCGCTTGACGCTGTTTGTCTCAGTTACTTGCAATGGCGTTAAAGGAACACAAAAAATGCGTTACGAAACTGAACCACACGTTTGTATTGAGTATTTCTGTATCTTCATTTCAGTTGAAATACGTTCCTGTTCTGTTTCCAGGAAAAGAGACAAGCTCAGTCTGCTGGGCTAGTAATTATAAAATTGTTATATCAGCAGACAGTCTAAAATGTTGTTCTCATCACTTCAATTCATCAACGAACGAAAGCACATATAATTTCACATAAAACACTTTTAAAACACTCAGACTTGTTTAGATCTTGTCAGATCATCATCAGGGAGCTTTGTTCCTTGCTAAAATTATGTTACAGTATTCACAATTCAATTGGTATTTGCAAACGAGGTGTTGTGGCAGCATATCACGTTGTGTAGGAATGTGTTGTGGAGCAGTGCCCAGGTGTGTATCGTATGCTGAGTACTGAGAGAGTCTCAGTACTCAGCATACGAAGCACACCAAGCCACTGCTCCACAACACATTCCTACACAACGTGATATGCTGCCACAACACCTCGTTTGCAAATACCAATTGAATTGTGAATACTGTAACATAATTTTAGCAAGGAACAAAGCTCCCT
>Ga0136643_10007597_pt1 | contig 15701 bp, 3 predicted proteins | sample TergutLab28metaG_FD_96883 | JGI IMG/M metagenome (GOLD analysis project Ga0136643, IMG submission 96883) | Labiotermes labralis P1 segment gut microbial communities from Petit-Saut dam, French Guiana - Lab288 P1 (version 3) (version 3) | ecosystem: Host-associated > Arthropoda: Insects >... | reverse complement strand
TTAATTTGCATATTTCAGAGGCATGTGGTGGTGAAAGTGGGAACCTGTAAAGGCGGGGAAAAGCAATGGCAAACTATCCCCAAGAATTTGCCTAGGATGAAGTGCCAAGAGCCACATCGGTTCCATAACCGGGCCCTGGTTCCTGCCGGACTGGCCTCTAGGGCTGAATACTAATGAATGAATGAACCATTCTCATACTCAGAAGCCCACAGCACATCAGCTGATGATCGCTGATGTAAGACTGAACAAAAGGGTGCATGTGTGAAGAGAAAAAATGTGTGTACATTTATGTGTGTTTACTTACACACATTTATACTAGAAAATGTGACATAAAATGTTCAGAAATATAAGTTAGGGAAAGTGATGTAAACCACACTGTCATGAGAAATTCAATTCTTTGCTTCATATAAATGTTGTTGACTTGGTGTATGATTCCTTCAGAGATATTTCAGCTGTACAGTGTTTCTCTAACCACAAATAGCAATGTGATCTTGATCAACAATCTCTGCAAAATTCTGGTCCAGACATTTTTAAAGCCTGTACATGAACTTCAATTTTCACTTTCAGGACTTGCTATGTCATTCATTGAAACTGCTCTGTTTTAGAGCACACCATTTTCTCCAGGTGACCTAAACAACTTATCCTTTGCCTTCTTATCCATTTTACTATATTCTCCCCTTCTAGTTCTCGGAAGTACCAGGTTAGATACCCTAAATTCCACAGTGGTCAAACACGCTATCAGGACCAAACAAGATGTCAAATTTTACAACAACAAAAAAAATGCCCTACGAAATATCCATACTTAATGTCTACAGCATCAGGGAGGCCACATGTACAATTAAAGAGTCACATGCTTTCGACTGTGAGGATGGATAAAAACTGAGCAAAGTAAGGTCTCACCTACTGTTCCCAAAAAGTGCCTCTTAATCACAGAGTCCCTTCCCAATATAAAACACCATGCTCCACACCCCTGTGAGACATACAGTTCAGGACTCAGCTCCATAACCTCAGATGCTCAAAATGTAGGGGTAATATGAACAAGTATTTGTTGAAAGAAAACATCACTGCTGCAAGAATGACTGGGCATATTATGGTCTACAGTTTGAATAAATTTGTTGCAACTACCAGTGTGAGAATACAATGGCTACACAACAGTCTTAACTGGTAAGTAAATGTACTTCCTGTCGTTACCAGCGTGAGCTACAAAAGTTGGATGCGCAAGGCAAGTTTTGAAATTTATGTAGGAGACAGTGACTTCAATCCCAAACCACATACATAATGCCTTCCTTCTACTTACAAATCATTCATCTGTAATATGAAGTCCATATTGTATGCCAAAAAGTCCCAATAGCATCAACAAATGACATAGCTAAGCCCAAAAACCAAATTAGACATTATCTGTTATCATTTTTGTCAAAAACTGCTTCTCTTGTCAGTGAACTACGTCTTCTTCACTCTGAGCCTAACCAATTACCAGGTCAAAGGAAATGCCCCAGCTGAGAACCTAGACTGAGATAATGTGTTGGCATATCATACTTTAAATGGTCTTCATATACTATTACACCAAAAGTACTTCGTCTCACACCACTCAAGTCAAGTCTCTGTACAAGTCAGTCATACACCCCGTTGTCTTAAAAATGACAACATTTCTTATCTTAAAAGAAGTTTCTATATTAAAAATGACAACATTTCTTATCTTAAAAGAAGTTTCTATACAAAAATTATTACTGTAATTAAATTGCAAATTCTGTAAGCTTACATTGCATGTATCTATTTGAGAATTTTTGACAGAACACATACCTGGTCTGTGCTGGGGGAACGGCATCGCTCATCCAGCTCTCGAGAGTTGTTGTCACGCTTCGGTGATCGTGGAACTCTTTGATATGGATCAGCTGTGCCATAAAGGTCAGGTGAACTCATATTAAGTATACACACTTTCTGGACGATGTCCACTATCACAATTCCAAAATCAGTACCATATGTCATCCTGCAGGACAAATCAGATTCGTGATATTAAGACACTTGACACTGCCATAACTTGACAAGATGTACCCCTACCACCACCACCATCACCACCACTAAACAAAGAATGCAAAGAATGGAACACACACATACACAAACTAATGAGAGAATATGACTAAAGATCTATGACACATGAGAATCCAGAGAATCCATTATGCAACGTTTGCAACTTTGGATCAAGTTCAGAAACACAAGATTTTATAGTCACATAATAAACAGTATGAAATATCATGGCACCATGGATTATGGGATATTTACAGTATTGTTATCTATATATGATGGAGAACATTTCAGTGCACAAGCACTAATCACACAGTCATAATTATGAAATAAAACCCATGAAAGCTGACACTGCAATGAAACTATTATTATAAACTGAACTGTATACATGTGTAGATATAAACTGTATTAAAATAATGCACTGTATAAATTTTAACAGACTGCTTATTAAAATGGAACCCTGAAGAATGTATGTAAATAACACCAAGGCTGGACTAAAGGGGGGTCCAGCCAGGCCGCTGTCAAAATGTAAGGGGCAATAAGACATCACAGGAATAATCAGAAGTAGAAGGCAAGTAAACTCAGGTTTCCACACACGCAAAAAGAATTTCTCTCAAAATTACTCGCAATTTGGGCATGCACCCCAAAAATGTTTGCCAGCCCTGTTCTAGGTCAAAAAATTTTTAAAGAATAATGGTTCAGAAGGGCGCCAAATTATTAGTTTGCTTGGGGCGCCTAGGGCACCCACATTTCTTGGGGCAGCATTGAATAAAGCCTAGCTCCATCAATCAAGAAGCAAGCACCGAATATAACTACACTTACATTTACATACTACTGGTTTACAGGTTTTGATCACATCCCAAGCAGATTTCACACTGTTCTTTATGTCTGCTTACACAGTATGGATTGCAATTAGCCATAAGAACATGATGGTACTCACAGGCCATAGGAAGAATTAATGCTGAGGGATGTTATCTGACTAGGCAGCTCTCCATTCATGAGAGGTGTTAAACACACGAGATGTGCCTGGAAACCTGGAGGCTTCTTCTGTGGACCTGTGCGTACTCTCAGTGGGGTTGAATAATCTAATGAAGACTGTGGGAAGCAAATATTCACAATGAACAAATCTGATAAGGTTGGTAGTCCCTTTAAGGGTGAGATTTATTTCCCCAAATCTTTACAATTTCAGTAAACAAGGAACAAATCCTCACTTAATGTTGTCCTGGGGGAGTAACAGATTTGATCATTAAACTGTGGAACACTTTGAAAGTAGAACAATTAACCCTGAGAGTGAATGAGGTAAAAGGTAAAACTGTCCCTGTCTATGCCAATGAAGCCATATAGGGGCAGCAAGGTACAGCTATAATCATTCTTAACCATGGTGCTAGATATGGAGGTTAGTGGTGAATATCACACCCTGGCCACTTTACCCTCAGTGAAATAACCCCAGTACCCACTGAATAAGAGGCTGGGTGGGAACCAGAGCTGGTCTGGAAGTTTTGTAGAAGAGAAAATCCCTTCACCCGCCAGAATTCGAACTTCAGACCATCCAGCCCGTAGGTTAAGTGAAAGAAAAAATCTTAACTGAGAGAAAATCTTCAAATGAGGAGCATTAAATGGGTGGTAATGAAATGTCCATAAAACATCACTCAAACATTACAATTATAATCTTTACTACATGATTCCAAACTTGTCAGCAGCCATGACTACTGTGGTCATAGGAAAGGGGACTCACATAAGAGTCCCTCGTTAATGTGGCTTACAATACCACCCATGGGTAACAGAACAGTATGGAGAACTGGTGGTGCAACGACCGGCAGGGAGAACTAAAGGTTTTGGACAGTAGCCTTCCCCAATTCCACTCTGCGTCAAAAATCCCATATGGCCTATAAGACCTACCATGGGATTGAACCTGGGCCTCCATGGGTTGAAGCAAGTATCTAACTGCCCAATATAGGGTACAGCCTAAAAGACCAGAGTAGAAAACCTGATAGTGATAGCTGACTTTATTTACATTATAATTGGAAAGCCCCCAAAAATATGCAATATAAAAACAATTTCAGGTATTAACTGGAAACATGTAAGAAATGGACCATCTGACAAACAGAAGTGTAGCCTCGGAAAATAACTGCATTCCAAGCGGAGATTTACTTCTATGAAAGGTATTTGAAAAAGATGACTCTCCCCTTTCATGACTAATTTGTACAGAGTGAGACAGAAGTCACTTTTAGAACTGCTCCAATTTTAGGCACATTTGCAAAATTGGCAAACATGACTAATAGCATCGTCATGTCTGTCTGTTTCCATCTGTCAACGGTCCGTCCGTCCGTATGCATGAACAACTTGGCTCCCAGTAGATGGATTTTCACAAAATTTGATACTGGGATATTTTTCAAAAAACTGTCAAGCAAAGTTAAGTTTCATTAAAATCAGACAAGAATAACAGGTACTTTACATCAAGACCATTGAACATTTTTGATCATATCTTGCCCATTTCTTCTTAGAAGGAGAAACGTTTAAGATAAAAGTTGTAGAGAAAATCAAAAGCACTTTTTTGTTCACTAACCCTTTTTTTCCACAAATCGTGCTCATTTATGAGATAATGTGGAAAAATATTGTAGATCCGTGCAGGCCACAGATGGCAATATGGCGCATGCGCATTGTATGCTGGCTACCTAAGGCTACAAACACATACTCAGAATATTATCGCTTATTGCTTTTGCAGGGCAACAATGGTTTCACGAATGCTCCTCAATGTTATGTTACATGTGCATTGTCTGTCCTGTTAGCATTTACATCACAACTGCCTTATTCTTAATATTAAGCCTACATGCACATGGAGGCAATTTCCAAAATATTTTATAACTTAAGTAAATATAAGAAATGTATCTGTATTGTGTACAGGAGACTGAGTATATTCATCATGTACAGCAGGTGCACAGTGACAAATTTTGACTCACTCTGTGTTTGAAGCTATTTGCTAACAATCAGTCTGGTGCTATAAGACTGCACATACAAAATGTTTGTATCAATTAATGTTAGAAAAATAAGTTCATCACACAAAAATTCTACATCAATACTATCACAAGTAGATGGTGCAAATTAATAATGTGAGTTCAATCTGGCAACCCTGGTTACATCTTGTAATTGTAACTATTGTTTATTTGCAAGGGATGGAAATACTGACAGTGAGGTTAGGAAATTAATACAGAGTAAAATTATTTAAATATTGCCACATAACTGGACAGTTTGCTTACATACCTTTTTGCTGTCACCTTCAGCTGAATCAGTTTTGGAAGCAATGCTCAGGCTAGGGCGGGGTGGGTATTCATACTCAGGAGAACAGTCCCCTTCCTCGGGTATTTCCAAAGTGATGGGAATTTCTAGCATCTAAAAAAAAACGGTAAAATGGTAAACAATTGTACATCATCCACCAGTCCTGATACTGTGGTTTACTAGTACAATGTTATGTTACATCTTTCACAACAGGAAGTGAGGGATTTTGATATACTACCAGAAACTTGTGTATACATACTTGAAACAGTGTGATATACTAAACGAAACAAATAAAACCTGGCGCAATACACAGACGTTTGAAATTGTAACTTACATTCACAGGAGTAGATATGTTGTAGGATCGAAGATATTACGACGGGGTGCTGGTAAATCCTTAGCCCGACCAGGAAGGAAACAAGCTACAGTGACCAAACTCGGAATTTATTCAACACACTCCCCACGAAGCTCAATACACTTCTTAGCCCGTTGCTCTAACTTTTGCAAGCCACTCAAAAAAAAATTCAGAAGTTTGTTCGTCCAACCAGGTCTCCGCGATAGCAATGACCTCTGCGTTGGACGAAAAATGGCCACCTTTCAATTGTTTTTTCAGTCCAGGGAACAGGTGGTAGTCCGACGGGGCCAGATCCAGAGAATAGGGTGGGTGATCAAGACACTGGAAGTCCAGGTAGGCCAGTTTCTTCTGGGTTGCAAGTGCCTGGTGAGCCGGGGCATTGTCGTGCAAGGACAAGACCCCTTTGGTGACCTTCCCGCATCGTTTTTCCTTCAAAGTGTCCTTCAAATGCACCAGCAGAGATGAGTAATACTCCTCCGCGTTGATCGTTTGGCTCTTTGGAAGATAATCAATGAGGAGGATGCCGTCTTGATCCCAAAAAATCGAGGCGAGAATTTTTCCAGCGGATTTTTGCACTCGAAATTTTTGGGGGCGAGGTGAGCCGCTATGCTGTCACTCCATTGATTGTTGCTTTGTTTCCGGGTCATAGTGATATAACCAGGTCTCGTCCATGGTCACCAATCGCGACAGGAAATCATTTGGATCGCGACGAAAAGATTCCAAAATTTGCTCAGACGACTGGCACCGTTGACGTTTTTGATCCGCATTCAGGCATTTCGGGACCCACTTCGCGGAGAGCTTCCGCATGTCCAAATCTTCATGAATAATGGAACCAACCCAGTCGAGTGAGATGCCCAGTTGCTCAGCTATTGATTTAGCCGAAATCCGTCGGTCTTCCAAGATTAGCTCGTGAATTTGAACAATAATCTCCGGGGTGGTCACTGTTTGGGTCGTCCAGTACGAGGCGCATCACAGGTGGAAAAATCACCATGTTTAAACTGGGCCACCCAGTTTTTGACGGTGGCATACGGATGGTGCATGTTCCCCTAATGTTTCTGTCAGAACGGCGTGAATTTCCTTCGGAACCTTGTCTTGCAGGAAAAAAAAAACCTTGATGACGTCTCGCGTCTCCATGTTGTTGAAATCGCGCGCGTCGCCTGACATGCTTCCTTTCAGCCTCTGTAACAAGAAAAGACTTGCAATTCGGAATGTGAACAGACCCCTCTTGCCAACGACACTATCGATTCCGTCCTACGACATCGGGAAGTAGGTCGGGCTAAAGACTTATCAGCCCTCCCTCGTACAAACAGATATACACATGCAAAAGTGCTGGACATAATTAATTTTAATGGAATATATCAACTTAGGTATGAATTTTTAATAATTTTTAATTATTTTTTTTAACTAAAGATACAATCACCAACACAACATAATTTTACATTCTTGTTGCCTTGCAGCAAGATCCTAGATTTGTGTATGTTACACATTTAATAGCAGTGTACTTTTGTGATCATATACATTCTTTTGTGTCTGTATCTCCCCAAAGATGTTTAACCTTAGGCGAAACAAGCAGGAGTGTATATATGATAAGATAATATAATCATCTACTGTATTTGTAAATGGTATGCGCAGTTTGTTGAAATTATAAATAACACAATGGATCTCCATGTTCAGTTCTATAACATCAAACTTTTGAATAAAGTGTAGTGAGTATGGAAATTAAGTTATGTAATGAAGTACCCAGGCATATAAAAGAACTGAACAAGAACAATTTCTCTAAAAGGGAGTTGAGGTCCTTTCTGTTGCAACATAAATATCCTTCAGTGGAAGAATACATGTCATGTTAAATGTGATCGATATTAACCTATAAGTGGACGAAAAGTTGATGAGATGTCATGTATTATCATGTAAATGGGTTTATGAAATTTTAACAATGTTATGCTTAGTCAGATACAAATTGTAAATGATTGAAATTGGCATATTGTCCGTCAGATGTTGGGATAAACTGGATGAATAATACAGTAAACTAAACATTTAAGTTAATGCATTTATTCACTGACAGAGCTACCCAAAGTTCCCTTTCATCAGGTCATCTGACTAAACGCTTATGTGGATTTCTGAAGACCCCCAGGCTATTACAAAATCCACCTGTCTCATCTTCCAGATTTTGTATCACCATAGTTTTTAATTTGCACTTACAGCTAACATTATTACATTGTCTTATCTCTTTGTCACATTTAACACAGCAAAATGTAGTCACATTAAATATTCCTCCTGTGCTAAGCATACTAGAATGATGTGTACAGAGAGGGCATTACATGAAATGGTTTTACTGTAATGGGACGGTAACTTTACATAGTCCAGCCAACACTTAAAGCATGTCAAATGTCCTTTTCTTCCACACGTGTGCAAAACTTCGTCTCCCACTCTAGAGAAAGAACAGTGACTGTGGGTATTTGGTAGCAAGGTGATGGAAAAAAAATTATAAGTATTTTCAGTGGTAGTTTTTTTTTTTTTGGCTTTCTGGCACCTGAGGTAAGTAATTGCAATGGCTGTCCCTAAAAAGAAAATCGCTCTTTATTAAATTGACTTATTTTTATCAATATTTTAAAAATTGTTGAGCACATAAAATCAAATTTCTTCCCTCAAAGTATTCATTTTTCTGCTCATTTCGTTTCACCTTTGACTCTGTTGCCCAGGGCTGCCACAACCCTTGCCCCTCCCCCTACCTATGCCCAAAGCACATTAGAAAGATGAAGTAACAGAAAGAACTGGAGAAACATAATAAGGGGTTTCAACATTTTTACTAAATATATGTATCTAACATTGTGGAAACGAAAACAGAAAAAAAAGCTGGGTATAATCATCAATAAACATGTAATCAGGAAAGAAGAACTGCACACAACAGTGTGGTTGAGAAGACTAAAATTAAAAAAAGTGAAAGATTTTCATTGGAAAATATGATGTGAATGTGTGAAGTTGCTTATTACAGGATCTAATGGTGGGTGGGCATTTGTATGCAATGAAATATTTTTACCACTCTTGATTCATCTCTACATATCATGGATCTAGTTACAAAATCCTGTTTATTGTAGGCAACTGAATTTACTGATGTCACAGTTTGTAATTCTCATGGAACAGAAAGGAAGGAGCAGTGTAAGGGAATCAATTAGTTTGAAAAGCTAAGAGATATTAAACTTACAGCTGTTTCTGAGACTGACTCCAGCTTACGAAATTTAAAAAGTACCACATGACTACTAGCCCCTGCCACGCATAGTTTTCTGCTTTCAGGGCACAAGGATATTAACTGTATTGCAAACGGGTCTTCATCTACACCATCTACACTTCTGGATCTCGGCTTCTCAAATACTTTGGCTGTTTTCAGTTTGTACAGAACCTGTAGAGTCCCAGCTGATGCATCCCAGAACTTTATACTGCCATCCGCATGCCTGAAAAATGGCAACGGAAGGAAATGTTCAACATATGGATGTGTTCAGAATAGCTCGTTCAAGATATTAAAGTTCTTGAACTGCTGTACATGTTATATCCCAGCTTGTCACAGATTCTACTTATTCAGTGTGCACAGTAATATCATATCAATAATACTTGCAATCCATATTACTTTATACATCACAAAGAAGTAACAAGAAAATTACATCATAATGAGTTTCATAATTTGTACTCTCCACCACACATTATTACAATAAGCAAGTCAAGGAATAAGAAATATTCCCTGAATTTCATCTGCTATCAAGCTCTTTAAGCAAGCAGTTTTGATTGTTACTTCTCTTCCCAAATATGTAAATTTTTTTTTTTTAAATCTTTTGAGGGCTGATTATATACCTTTATATTAAAATATTGTCCATCATCCTGATGACAAGATATCAATGTACATTTATATGTCTGAGATCCTTATATCAGTAAATACTGAAATCACACTCCTCCTTGATATCGAGCTATTGACTGACTGCAGAAAGTTTCATGAGATCTGAGATTCTCTCACTGTTGTTGTACTTACACTGCATGACTGTAAAGCTGGAACCATTATGCCACTTCAAAATGTCAAAAAATCATACCCTTTAATGTGCCATAACATTCTAGAAGACTCTAATCTTCCAAAAATGCCAAAAATGGTTCCACTCATTAAATTAACATAATAGTTGTGGACCAGAAACTGATATGTCCCATTCAGTTCCAGTCCCTCCCTCCAGGTTGCCTTGAGAAAATTGCATACCAAATGATCTAACACTGATAAAAACATTACAAGTTTCATTCTGTTTACACCACTGAGGAACCAAACAACACACACATGATATTTAGTGTCATTCTGAGTTTGTGACAGCTCTCTCTTTTAATTACTTTGGGTGTAATGTCACTTCAGTCAGCATCTGGCTTAACATGTCTCATATATCATCATTCTCCACTTTTCTTGAAAACGCCCCACCTTGTAGGCCAGCAGTAAAATGATCTATGAAGCTCTGCTGTAGAGTGATGTGAAAAATCTTACCCTGTGAGGATTATTTCATTGTAGCTACATGAAGTAGGACTCCACTCTCCACCACATAAGGGCCACAACCTTTCACTAAAGCCTGTTCTCTTTTGTGCACGAGAACCGACAGAATAAAATGCAGGAATGAGGTCAGAGGGACAGTCAGCAAGGTATGTGCAGCATGTAACAGGTGATTCATGGAGGTCCATGGGATAGGGATTCTCAAAACAAGGGTAGCCAGGGGTCAGGAGATCTATTACAACTAAATCATTATGCAGAAGCACCACTATGGCATATGGATCTTGGAAATCTGAAAGAGAAAGACGGATTTAACAAGAAAGACAGTAAGTATAGGTAACCTCTTATTTATATTTCTTTGGTATTTGTCATTTCACTGCAAATTTACGCACTAGCATGGTGATAACATCTCTTGTATTTACAGATAAGTGCATCCATTTATTGTGTAACCATGTTTTCATATGTATAAGTCATCATTCCATTTAAAACTTGCCTGTCCAGCACAGTATTATTCTAAGAAACAGGAGCATACAAGAAATGAATGATCAATTTCCCATCTGTAGCTCCTTGCCTACTCTCGTTCATGCTTCATGAAAAAATCATGATTTGGCCTTCTGCTGTGCCCACAAGCCAGGTTTGATATTAAAACTTTTGTCTTCACATTTTCCAACCACACACATACTCTGCAGACCTCTGTATTTTTTTTATAAACAATTATATTTAAACAACTACAACTTTTCATCTTAATCTCTTGAGTTTGTTCAGAAGAAATGCTTACTGCCTTCCAAAATTACACTCCTTAAGATGAAACAACAGAAAAATTCAAAGAATGCCATATGAATGTATTCAGTGTTTGTGTGAAGAAAAATACAGAACAGATTCAAAATGAGGATATTCAGGACTGCCGCAATAGATGAACACTAGATATATGTATGGGCCTGACATGGCTAGAACAAAAGGGACAGGCGTGACATACCATAACATAATGTAACATAATAAAATTTGACATGACATGACATGACATGGCACGAAATGACACAACACAACACATTACAACAAAACATAGCATAGCACAGCATAACACAACATAACATAGCACCTCTACAGTGTAACCGATATTGCAAAATTTGTATGTAAAATATTTGGATCTAGGAATTATGAAGAGGAAAATTTAGAATATTTCACAATGAGGAAGTTTTATGATTTGTATGGGTCACCTAGTGTTATTAGGATAATGAAATCTAGAAAACAGCGGTAAGTTAAATGTAACATTACAGAAAATTAATGCATACAAAACTCTGCTGAGGTAAGCTCTTATACATATGTAATCAGAGGACAGAGAAGACAGTGAGAGAATACTGAAGAATAAGAACCAACTAGATGTTACTTATTTTTTTATCGTACTTCTTACAGGCTCAACATGTTTCGGGCACTACTGTGCCCATCATCAGGAGCTCACGACTGTAATGTTGATTACCACACTGGTCGTCTTGTTTTTGGGTTGCTGTAGGTTGGAAGTTAGGTGAGGGGTAGGCTATAGCCTGCAGCCCGGACACTACTCCAGCCTACCTGCACCTAACTTCCAACCTACGGCAACCCACGAACGAGACGACCAATGTGGTAATCAACATTACAGTCGTGAGTTCCTGATGATGGGCATAGTAGTGCCTGAAACATGTTGAGCCTATATGAAGTACAAAAAAATAATAAGTAGCATCTAGTTGGTTTTTATTCTTCAGTTATCACAATGTTGCATGGTCCAACACACATCAAAGTGAGAGAATACATTAACACAGAGCTTAAGGAAGAACTTTTGTAAGAATAAATAGAAATGTCTCAGGAGTGTGAGCTACATTATACCTTCAGGATGTACTCTGACAACACGACTCAGTAGTCACACTTACCACTTGTCCATGGGCTTTCACATAATGTGATGAAATCTACAACATTGTGTTCCATTTCCAACACTGTGGTGGTCTTCCCATGGATAACGGTTATACTTGGGGTACGGCCCGCTTTGTCGTACGTGAGGCCACCAGAAAATATCACATAAGCTTCACTGTGAGTAAAGTAACAACATTAATTTCAATTACTAACATCTGTACTGCTCACCAGTTAACAACACAAGATGAGATGGACAGGGCATGTGGCATGTATGGGGAGAAAAGAGGTACATACGGGGTTTTGGTGGGGAAAACTGAGGAAATGAGACCACTTGGAAGACCAAGGAGTAGATGGGATGATAATATTAAAATTAAATTTCAAGAAGGAGCATGGGGGCAATGACTGGATGGATCTGGCTCAGGATAGGGATAGGTGGTGGGTTGTTGTGAATGTGGTAATGAACCTCTGGATTCAATAAAACCCGGGGAATTGCTTGACTTCCTGAGGACCTGTTAGCTTCTCAAGAAGGACTCTGCTCCATGGAGTTGGTTGTATAGGAAGAAGCAATCGTGGCCTATATCAATTAACATCCGGGAATTTGGCTGGAGGGAATGAAGAAAACGACAGAAAACTTCAGGCAGGATAATCAGTGTGCACTTGAGACTTTAACCAAGCACCCTCAATGTCCCCGCGAGAAATAAAATGCACAGCATTACCGCCGCCTGCGCCAATTGGTTCAGCACGAACACAGCCACATCACTGAAAACAGAATGAAGTACACAACATGCGGTTTGTGGATTCATCAACATTTTGGTTATCCACATTACTTTCAAATTTCAGCATCCCTTGCATTCAACAACAAGATTGACACTGTACGTAAAACGTAACACTGGAGCGTTTTTCCAACCCCTGCTGCAGTGGAAAAACAGTAAGTACTACATATTCTGAGTGTGCGTGTTTGTTCCCTTAGGTATCCAGCACGAAATGTGCAGGCGTCGTATTGCTATATGTTGCCTGCCCGGCTGGACAAAATGTGTTATGGTTTTCTCTATAACTTTTGTTGGAAATATTTCTCATTCTACGAAGAATTAAGCGAGATATAAAAAAATGTATATTGGTCTTCGTGTACAGCATTCTTTTAGATTTAATGAAACTTGAATTTTCTCCAAAGATTTTCGAAAAAAAAAATTACTCATATATCAAAATTAAAAAAAACCCCGTCCAGTGGGAGTCGAGGTGTTCCACGCGGACGGTTGGACAGGCGTGACAAAGCTAACAGTCGTTTTTCTCAATTTTGCGAACGCGCGTAAAAAATCACACAACTGCAACGCGGATTACACTGTCACTATTTCCCATCACTCCTAGAGAATTGCTTCTGTCAAACTATTTGTTCCAAGACATTCTTCGTATACCGTAACACATTGCTCGGAAGTGACAAATGAAACAGGGAATAAACAACTAATCTACTCCCAAACACAACTCTGCACTACTGCAGAACCGGGACAGCTCAGCCAATACAGTGACTAGGTACGGTCTGAAATCTGAGGTATCGGGGTTCGACTCCTGCCACAGGCTTACCTCTTCTTGAAAGCATCTGGACAAGCTCTGGGGCCAATCCAGCCTCTTATTCAAGGGGTATTGGGGGGGGGGGTCTATGTCCTCGGAGATAAAGAATTCATGGAGATACACCTCAGTTCCCCAATATGTCTTAATGGGAAGTATGGGGAAGACTTCCCATATATTTGTACTGTAATAATTACTAAGGTACAGAGAATGTTCGCAACATTAGCATAATTAGTACAGTACGTTGTACAACAACACCAACATATGAGATATAAATACAACTCTGGATTATCCTTGTTTTTAATTATGTGTAACTGATTTCGATTCCATAATCACACGCAAAATCCACTACGCTAATTGCAGTAGCAGCAGGAATGGAATGGAAATGACAGTAAAAGCAAGCAGTGTCTCCAACCTCATTCATCCTTTTCTCTACAAAAGTCACCATTACAGATCAAAGTAAATAAAAATACAAGAACACATACATACCAGCACAGACAAACAGAAGTACAAACACCGGTATGGCGCCACTGTTTTTTTTACCGCAATTTGTGGCGCTATATCGAGAGTGGTGGTAAATCGAATGCTGTGTAACATGGAATTTATGTTCACAGGCTTTCTTGGGTGATAAGTGAGGGTCCTGCTATGTCGGAGTGCACTATGTACTGGAGATTGGTTGTATGTGGTTCTTCCAATCAGACATACTTCTCCTAGCCTAGTTTAATTAGTCATGGATGCTTGTCCATTACTTAAACCACCATTTTCAGGATAGCCCACGCGTTTGATGGCGGGACATCAAATGCAGCCAGTGCTTATTCACTAAAAAAAACGGCATTAAACTTGAACATACCCTGTTTTAGAAGACTTCCATTCCACCTTCTGAATTGGTTTGCATGCTTCTGCTTTACCATCTTTATTTGTTTTGGCTACAACACAGAATTGTTTGTATCAAAATTAGTAATTGTCAATCAACAACACAAATACATACATAGTATACATATTAACCTTTTGGGGTCGGAATTATTTTTTTAAATTTTAGCACACCCTGTATATAAAATGTGAATAATACAGGAACCAAACAAGTTAGAATTATGAAACAAACTGCATTTTGAAGAGAGAAAAAAACGGAGAGTATACACCACGTTTAAAATATTCGGTACCTATATTTGTTGAATAAATATATAAAATTCAACTTTGGAGGTTAGCGGTGCGGTACGTCAACTATAGTTGACTTTAGGCGTCTAAAGGTTAAACACAGTGGGGGGGGGGGTATCCCCGGGTAACACACTGTATTATTTAGGGCACTTATGAACCACTAATTAATATAAGTCTTTTGAAGTATCATTTTATGATTATCACCACCAAACATAATAAATAGTTCTGACATATGAGATTAGCGTATTAGTATTACGTATTAATTTGTATTTCAATCTTTCAAGATGAAGATTTATCAACGAAAAATGTAGCAGGTTACAAGCTAATGTATGACTTTTAATTCTGTCATGTACATTTGTTGGTGTATATGAATAATTTGGATTATAATCAATCTTTGTGGCCTACAACAGGTCACAAAAATTGAATATGGAAGGGTGTACATTCCGAACATATGACATGTATCGTATCATATTTAGTGGTTGGAAACGTGACAGTTCATAGTGCATCACTTATAGTGAAGTGTGTGTGACTAAACGGCAACCGAGTGCACATATTTTGAATATTGTATTATATTGTATGTAGGTGGACTGATAAGTTTTGCCTCCACTGTAATATTTTTATTTACATTAGACATATCTGGATAAAACCAGTTCTGTGTAGTCGCATGGTATCTCTCTTCCATCACACTTCACCTTGAACACACAGATGCTTACAGTCCTCACCCATTGCATATGGAAATGGAAGAGTTTTCAGACGTTCGGTTCAAACAGCGCGCTGTTATTGAATTCTTATCCGTGGAAAAAGTTCCTCCAACTGAAATTCACAGACGAATGCAAGCCGTTTATGGTGATCAGTGTGATGATGTGAGTACAGTAAGACGATGGGTAAGGTGAAGTGTGTTGATGTGAGTACAGTAAGACGATGGGTAAGGTGAAGTGTGTT
>Ga0136643_10007596_pt1 | contig 15702 bp, 15 predicted proteins | sample TergutLab28metaG_FD_96883 | JGI IMG/M metagenome (GOLD analysis project Ga0136643, IMG submission 96883) | Labiotermes labralis P1 segment gut microbial communities from Petit-Saut dam, French Guiana - Lab288 P1 (version 3) (version 3) | ecosystem: Host-associated > Arthropoda: Insects >... | reverse complement strand
TTCTCCCTTGCGGAAGGATTTTGATATTTTTTAAAATAAAAAAAATTTTTTGAAATTGTGGCAACAAAACGATTTTTTTTTTTTTTTTAAGAAGGGGGGGGGGGGGAACAAAGCAGTGACAATTTATTAACCAAGCTTCAAAGAAACACTAAACAAAGATACTTTTGAATGTTTCTGGTTGATAGATACAGGTCAAACTTCCAAATGAAGAGAACAACTTCACGTCAAATGTGTACATGAAAGTGATGTACAACTAACCAACTGATTATGCGTAAACAGTATACAAAAATGATGCCAAAGAGGCATTAGGAAACACTCCATTAGTGCTATAGTTCTGTAGGACAAGAACCGATACTGTATAGCACAGCATATAAAGACAACATATTACTGTCTGAATACTTTCAGTGGCATCCATCATGATACAGACCAGTCAAAATCAATCCATGAATATAACTAAATAAATTTAGCAAATATGGACAGCTGTAAATTACAGACCTACTCACTGGGTTCCATGTATTCACTCGCAGGCTACTCTAACAAATGTTAACCTTTTGGCGCCGGAATTATTTTTTTAATTTTAGCACACCTGTATATAAAATGTGAATAATACAGGAACCAAATATGTTAGAAATATGAAACAAACTGCATTTTGAAGAGAAAAAAACGGAGAGTATATATCATGTTTAAAATATTCAGTATATATATTTGTTGAATAAATATATAAAATGCAACTTTAGAGGTTAGCGGTGCGGTACGACCACTATAGTTGACATTAGGCGTCAAATGGTTAAACAGAGTTGTGAAGCTGGGAAAGTGTATGTTAAGTCTCACCCCGAAAAGTAATATTCCTTTCCAGGGTATTCTTTTTCCAGTAAACAGGTGTGGGAACCTTATTGGTAAAATGACAGCTTCTTTCAAGGCCTCCTTTGCTCCTTCTAGACCAGCCACATCTGACCACTTTACACAAGGCTTTTCCATAACAATGGCACCTTCAAGCTTGGCCTGTAACTTCTTCTTTTCTGGATCATCAGAATCACTGTCACTGTCACTTTTTTTGTCATCATTCCTAAAAACAGAGCAATAAAGTTGTCAAGAACAAAAAAGAACATGTTTTCCTTAACAAAAACATGAACAAGATCTGTTACTCCCTGTTGGTCAAGAAAAAAACTTATGCAACTTTTAATCAAAACACAGAGGAAATATTGTGAATTTTCAGGAAAATGGTAGAATTATAATAGGGAAGTGCAAGTAAACAAGAAAGAAAAAAAAAAGACTATGTCAAGGGCCTGGAGATTCTAACAAAGCAATATTCTACATAAATAGTTCTATAAGTTTGCAAATTTTTATTTTAATTTTTTGAAATTTTTAGTAACATAGTGATTTTATTAATTACATAAAAGTAACAACAAAAACTTCATAATATGACACTGCTTTGCACAATATTCTGCATATGGAAGCAATAAATATGGCTCCAATGCTGAACTGTGTAAGAACAGTGCTCTTTAAGCAGTGAGACATGTCCTGCTGGTGAGACTTGATGGTCAGATGGTTGGCACTGTATGCTTACAAGCAAGAACTTACATGAACACTAAAATGTAAATAATTATAAAAAGAGACATCTTGGAAAAGGGAGAAGTTATTTTTTTACCATGCAGGCACTAAGGTTGCATAAAAATGAAAAGCAGGAAACAAAATGCAAAAGATTGTGTTACAACAGTTATACCACCCTCACTCAACAACAAGAGAGCCTCATATATAAAAAAATTAATGCATTCATGACAGAGGAATGGCTTCATGAAAGTTTAGAACTTTAAAGCTTAAAGCTAACTGACAAAGATTGTTCCAATCATAACAGTTCCAGTTCCACACCCTTCAAACATACACGTGTGTTAAGCTGTGGTTTGACAACTTCTGAGTCTGGTTAGCACGGCACTTAGGAAGTCAGTTGCCGAGCTTTGTATTTATTAAGGTACAGGTCACACCTCCCTAACATAGGTCCCTTGGGACGTGGCTGGCACCAGACCAGGGAACTGTCCAATCCATTGGTGGTCAGCTTATTCTGATATCAAAACACAGGATTTTATAAAATAAAGTGTAAGTGTTGTACACTGTAACAAGGAATGACATAAGGAAGTAACTAAAGGAAGCATAAGCACTACTCTTCCACAGTGATGCTAACTTACCCATCCCAGAATGTACGAACATAACCAAAACTCATTAGCATTTATGAAACTTACAATAAACACACAAAATAGTTAAAAAGAAGAGCAAAATTCTAACTTACGGCAAAAGCATACAACCCCAATCCACAATGTTCATAGATTTTTTGTGCAACTTACAATTGGATCACCTGATGGCAAAAAATTGCCCAAATACTAGTTCAAAAACAATCTGTCATGCCCTTTAATATGTGGTCAGTAGTTCATATTGCCTCCTATCTTAAGATTATTAAATACTTGGGGAGGCATTTAGAGTTAGGTATATTGTAAAATACATTCTTGGTAATACAACGATGACATATGTTACTTACTTGGAATTGGTTTCTCCAGCCTTCACAGGCTTCTTTGATTTACCTTTCTTTAAGTACTCTTTCAGCTTCTCTGCTCTGTCTAAATACTGAAGACACTTGGTCCTGATGCTATCCTTTGCTCTTTCTCCTTGCGCTTCATCTGAAATATTTAGAGACAACTCCAGATTCTCGTTCATAATTTTTGCCCTACTATTCTCTCAAGCTCCATTCACTACCTAACCACCATAAGGGTAAACTGCCTCTGTGCATATGCACCATATATATGTATAAGATAGTGTACATAAAGCACCAAACATACAGACTTTAAGCAATGGACCTTAATGAGCCCACTGACCTATTATAATAGCTTCACAAGCTCCAGTGCTGGCAAGAGGAAATGCATATCTTGCATGATTCCTCAGAAACTTGAGATAATTATGAGGCGTGACAGTGGCAAAAGCCAAAGAGAGGTTATGGCTTCAAAATACAACAATGGACCATCAATTACCTACTATATAAAGAAATGTAAGGACCAATTATGATCATTCATCAAGCAACAAAAATTAAAAGGGCCTAAATTAACATAACTGGACAAGGCGTTGTGTAAGTGGTTTACATGGATGCGTTTCAAGGAAAACCTGTGATTGGGCTTTCGATAACTGAAAAAGCTACATCTTCTTATGATGCAATGAAAATAAGTTACACGTGCTCATTCTCTGAGGGCTAGCTATGAAATTACCTGTTAAGAACTTAGAACAGTGTAGGTACCATCTGATAATCCAGCACCTTTCTGGTCCATGGGTGCTGGATTAATGGAACTGTACTGTATATGCTTCTCAAGACCTATGCCCCATGCAATGTATTGCATGGGCCACAGTGAGCTGGCTTACTGCACATGCACATGGAAGGTAAGATAAATGTGAAAGGAGTGGAATGCTCTTACATGACCACTACATGTATGTCAACATCAACCACATCCACTGGACTCAGTGCAAACTAACAGAATTAAAGATCCATTTTTACTGTGACAAATGGTCACAGATTAATATCAGAATTCTTATCTACATTAAACCCCGCAATTTCCCTTAAGAATGTATCAAAACTTCATGACCAACTGCAAAATTGTTTCAACTTACACTTAATTGCATGTAGAAAGTACTCTACACCATGTTCATACAATCTTAATGCTTCTTCATAATTCTTATTCTTGTCTTCCTCTGTTGCTTTTGTTACCAGATCAATGGCTTTCTGGGGAAAAAAAAAAAATTCTTGGATAAAAGTATCCAAATGGCCAGGAAACAGCCTTCTTGTATCATTTAATCCCTCTTTTGCTTCTATTCTAACAGCAGTTACTTTCTTCTACTGTTCTAATAAACCCGACCTTTCAAATTCTTTGTAATACAAAAAAACAAAGCATGCAAGATATAAAGATTTTTCAAACACTGCCTGCTTAAAGCAAGCAGAGTGTGTTCATATTGTTTTAATTCTACAGTGCAAAAGCTCTTCGAGTTCTTCCTCCAAACAAAACATTATGACAAAAAGGGAATCTGAAACTGTCAATTAGCACAAACTATTAAGTTAAAAACAGTGTGGTGTCTTTCAGATCTCATGTAATATTATGTAAAAAACAGTTAAAGGGTTAACTAACTTGTGGCAGTTGCTTTCTGTTCACACATACAGTGCAACAAAACATGTGTGGTAAATTCAATGAAATAGTGTGAAAATAATAATGACATAAGGACACAAAAACATTCATGTAACACATGAAAACTTCACATTTATCTAAAAGTGTCTGATATCTGCTCCCTTTGTTAGCTCAAAGAAGCTTCAACTATAGCCAGCTCTCCCACATTCACTGCAGCACATCTCAGTCTAACATGTATGCCACCTCTGATGCAGCTCACAGAAGGTTAAGGCAACAGATGAATATTCCTCATGAATTTGCAGACCAAAATCTAATAACTTCAGACACGAAGGATGCAAAAGAACATTTCCAATGTTTTCTATTTACTTGCCAGGAAACATAGTTTGAAGACTGGCACAGACCTCTGTAAGGATATATGGCGGTATGACGTCTTGTTGAAAAATCATGATATCACTGTCTTAATCTGAGGAAGCCAAGGCCCACCCAAGGCTGTAGAGCCGATGATGATAATTATTATTACTGTCTTAATCCTGTGGCTGTGGCATCATGCAATTTTAAAATAACACAGATGCAGTAAACAAGATACACTGTGGAAAAATTGGACTATCACTCAAACATCTACAGGATAACCAAGGGAGCTCATACTGGATACCCGTAGATAACCTAATAACATGGAAGTGGATTTGTGTTATTTTGGTTATCTGTATTTTCATAAGGTTTCAATAAAGTTGTCAAGTACGTTTTCACTCACTCTGTGTTGTTTCTTCATGTTTCTACCTGTTGACTTACAAGAAAATGGTGAGTCAAAAGTGCCACAGTGAAGGTTTTAAAAGGCCACGCCACATGCAACAGCAGACCATTTATGATCGCACACAAGGGATTATGAAGTTGCATAGTGATAGTTCATTTAATCTGTAGCTGAAAACAACACAACCTTACCTGCAATGTAGTTCCTTGCGCCATTTGAAAACTTCTGAAAATAAGCAAAAAATAAATTTCAATTAACATTTCAAATTATCAGCTGCATATGAAAGAATGTTTCACTGGAAATTTTGTACTTGTTGTGTACAATATGACAACAGTGGGAATATAAGTATTACGGCTGGCAAGAAGAACCATGCATGATATACATAGAAAGAGGCAAACAGCATCGGGGGGGGGAGGTGCATATCAGACCTCAGTATTAAAGGAGTAAGTTCTTAGCTTCACTCTTGTAACCCACATCATCACAATTCTGATGCTATCTACTGCTAGTAAAAATCCTCCTGCCACAATCTCTGACACCATAACACCAACAACTATAGTTGTTGTTGGGCTTTCTCAGCACTATAGTGCATAACAACCATAGTCACCCTTGGATACCGAAAGGTTAACTGAATTTTTGTCAACAACCTCCCATTACGTACGCTTTAAACCCACACAGTTTCTGAAATATGCCATCCCCATTGTGTGTATAAATAAGTAGGTACAGGTATTTAGTCAATAACAACAATTTGTTGTGTTATTGACTAAATACCTGTACCACACAGTTTGGTTAACAAAATTTGGTATTAGAAAAAACTGATTACTAACAAAGCATTCACACTAGCAGACCATTATCAGTACTCAGTATCCTTGCTAAGGCTTTTGATTGCATTAATCATTGTATACTGACAAAAGTAGCTTATTACAGGATGGATGTATAAATGTTTATACAGCAATCCTACACCAAACATTCACTTAATAGTACTCATGATTTTCTAGTCACATCCAGTCTGATCAAATATAGTATCTGGTACCAGGAGTTTTCATGTACATGTTACTATGGAGTGGGGGTGGGGGGAATTGGAAGCACAGAACACAAAGGGTAAGCACATCAATAATGCCACCACTGTTGTCACCATTAGTGCCTCTCATAATCACAATCACCATCAATGGCACAGTCAACAGTCAGTGTTCTATTCCTCCTCTGCCTCTGCTACATTAATATTCTATATAAAGGCTAAGAAACTGCTGATACTGTGAGTCAATCTATGTACTGTACTGTTCTTCACTGTAAATGTCCAGCTTACCAGGACCTACAGCATTCACCTACATCTACCTATCTATCTACACCTACAGGAAAGGAAAATTAATATTCTTCAGACATATATCTTGCAGCTTTAAAGGCGATCACATCTTTGTTTCACTGGTAACTATCTCAGAACGGCTGGTGTGATTCCTAACACCACCATAAAGCAACTATAAACAAACAGCAGACCTCCCACACAGTAATAACATGTACCAAACGCCAGTACGGCATTATCAACTTATTACGTTCATATGCTACTAGAACTGACCTACCAACTTCAAACTAAACTAAATTACTGTCAACAGGACGGATATTACCTACGTGCAACCTCCATCCTATTATTTGTTACTCACAGAAATTACAATCAACCACAGCAATGCACTCAATTTTAACCGTCAAGAGATGCCCAGATTCTTCAGAACTTGTGAAACCCTGTCACATTCGTTAACTGTAGCGGTTACTGGATATACTATGTTCACGATCGTCTGACACTGCTCCTCTTGCGTGTCTAAAAATATGTCAAAACCATAATCTTCATTACTTTCAGAAGTCTATAATATGTTCTGAAATGTAAGTTACAAAAACAAGTAGAGATATAACCCTCAAAGCATATAAACCTTGCGCACCCACCATACTTTCGCTCGTTACCTCAAGACCTTCTTTGTAGTGCTTTATCACAAAACCGGGATAACAATACTCCCATACTGACAGCTTAATTTTGTTTCAAAACTCGGCAGCGGCGACTCTATAACTGAAAATTTAATTTACACTTCGACCAATATCGACAAGCCCAAACGGCGAAACCCAAATACTCATTACGATGTCAAATGCAATTTTCCTTAAAAAATCTTTTGCATTCTAGTTATTTGGCAAAACAAACAGTATTTGCAATGAAAATTATCATCCGATCGTTGCAGAAATCTGCTACTAGAAATTTAAATGCTACGAACGGTTTAAAATTTACTGGCTAACCTTTCTCTATTAATAAGTATTTACATTGACTCTTTCCCCAACCTGTCTATGACGTCATATTAAGTAGCCATATTTCCGTCATGACGCATGCGTATTTGTTAGAAAACGAAAGTAGTCGGAACCGGGGCCGGAGGTGGAGCCATTAGTGTGGTGATATTCACATTTGAGTTTGGCACTCAGTAAGCCTTATCTAGGACAGAATTATGGCAAAACAAGAACAAGTATTAATAATAGAACCCCAACATGAGTTAAAATTTCGAGGTAAGATTGGAAACTTAAGAATTAGACTGTCACTACTGTATTTAAATGACTTAGCCAAGCCTGTATTATCCCATGGATAGGTCCCGAAGACGAGTTCTGTTTCAAGTGTGGTAAATAGTGGGCAGATATTGATAAAAGGAGGCACAGAATTCGATTTGTAAGGCCTGCCGTACATTAATTGGACTGAGGACATATGTTTGAGCCACTATATGTCTGAATAGTTCTAGGAGCTAGTGCTTTACCAGGTTTGCAAATGACTTGCATATCGGAATAAGCGTGCATTGTAGTAGAATATAAACATTGCGTCTTTGAACCATTTATTCTGAACTGATTCAGTTGAATGTTACTAGGCAGCATACGGTTGTACATTGATAAAGGATGTAGTGTGTTTATGTGTGTTTTTTGCAGGACATCCCTCTGATTATTCCCTGTATTCAAATTTCAGGCCCATTTACTTCACCTGTTACTTCTTATATGAAATTAACAAATCCATCTGAAAAGAAAGTGTGTTTCAAAATTAAAACAACAGCCCCAAAGAAATACTGTGTAAGGCCAAATTCAGGAGTGCTGGATGCGAAGGGAGTGATTGATGTTGCTGGTAAGCTGAAGAGTATAATTAAGAGGTGATCTGTGGACAGTATTACACTTAGTAGTTTATAAAATGTTCAATATGAGAACAAATAAACCCCTTCTAGAGTACTGTAATAGTGCACACTTTTTCCAGGTTTCCGTCTGTTGAATAATATATACACTTTTCTATGCTTATGCACTTGTTAGTAGGTGGTGTATGAGGCATGAATATATAGTTAGTGGCTTACTGTTACAGTTGAATGTGTGACATTAACCTTAGATATATGTGCAGTGTTGTCACATGGTACTGTCAGCTTTTCTTGGAAGTGTGAATTGTGTGTTGATATGTTACTGTATGTTGTTGCTGTTGTCTTTGTCATCATTATCACATCATGTACAACTTCGAATGTTCCATCATGCATATGGAGTTTGAAGAGCTTTAATTAGATAATTTGATTGGAACAGAAAATATATTGTTTGTTTTATTTTATAGATTCTTCATAGGACTTGGCCAAGGATGTAGAAAATGTCATGATAAAGCATAGTAATTACCTATTTACAGTATTAAAACAGAAGGACAATTTTTTGTACGTGCTATTTAAAGACAGCAAAAATTTTTTGTTTGAAGTAAACCCTGTCGGAAAGAGTGATCTGATTAATACCCTTTAGAGTGTTGCCTTAAATGCTTTTGATTTAAACATTGTTGTTTGGTGGAGTTTTGTGTAATAAATGTTATTTTGATACCGAGGTTATTGCTCAGCATGTTAGATCATATGTGCACCTTGTGCTTATACCATATATATTTATCTGAATATGTTTGGAATTTTTCCACATGGTCCACAAAAAGTGACAGCACCAACAGTAAGAATTCGCTATAAAACACAAGAATTTTCTTTTAGATGTGAAAAACTTCTTGGTGTCTTATGAATTTCCCCAGGAAGTTATTCCACATGAAATGCTGGAATGGAAGTAAGCAAAACAAACTAATTTTAGATTTCCTGTTTTTATGATTGATGTGTCTTCTCTTTTGCATAATATGCAGAACTTACATTTAGGATAACATATTTAATATTTGTTTCCCAGTTTAAGTTACAGTCAGCATGTAGACCAAACACTGTAGTTGTGCGTACTTCTTCATTTACTTCACTACCATGTCCTCTGTTTAGATTAACACATGTTGTTAGTGCAGAATTACATAACATTTGTTTCGGCAGAATGTAGTATGAGTTCATTGGTCTTCAAACCATTTTTGTATATTCCTGTATAGGCCTAAATCATTTATCTGATTATAAAATGGTCGCTTTATGGATGTGAAATGACAGTACTACAGAGCAAATCTTTAATCCCCTCTTTGAGTACGGCACCTGCCATGGGAGCTTTGTTGTGTATGAAGTCTGCTTCCACTGAGAGTTTATAGTCTGTATTTCCCCCACCAGTTCAGTTTAGCAGGTTTCATAGAAGAGGTGCAGAAATGCCGAGTTCCAGCTTCCAAGCTAGCCTCACACCAATTGACAATATTTCTTGACTTATGATGGAACCCTTCTCTTGAAATACTGACAGGTGATCTTAAAATATTGTCTTGTAGGTCTTGCAAAGAATGTGGATTGTTCACATAAATTCTTACCTTGCAGTGTCCCCAACAAATAATAATCACACAGATTAAAATATGGAGATCTAGGAAGGTATAATTGTCTAGGGAATGATGTCACAATTAGCTAGATTTATTGTTAGGACTTTTTTTCCTTCAGTGACACACACACATTGACTGTACACTGGACTTTGATGTATAGTTGTGCAAAGAAAGATCATGAACAGCATGAGAATGTTGAGAACACCAGTAAATCTGGCTGTTTACTTGGTTTAATGTAAATCATGTCTGTTTCGGATGAAGACATTTATTTGCTACTAATTGTAGAAACCACCTGTAATACCCAGCTTCTTTCTATTCCAGTCTGGAAGAAGGCGTTATTGTGTGGCTCGTATTTTATGTGCATACACGTTTGAAAGTTTTGGTACCTTATGAGCTCAGTTTGACACCCCACTTCAGTGAAGACAGTAGATTCTCATATTTTATTCCTGTTTGGCACTGACCCTGTCACTCAGAATTCCTCCATTATTCTGTATGGCAATGTGGATGCAAGATATTTTTTGTACAGAACTTTGGTGACATTTTTTCATCACCTGTACTTTGCATAAATATTGCAAATGAATACTATTCTACATAATACATCTCAAACATGCACCAAACTACACATTATGACACAAAACAATAGATAAGGCATGCATCATATTCTAGGACTGAAATGTTGATGCAACAGTGGGCAGACTGGCCTTATACGAGTAAGCTTGCATTTCCCTTTGCTTGGTAAAGTGATGAAAGATACACTTTATATCATCTGCAAAGAGTATGGGTTTGAGTTCATAGGTTATGGTTTGGAGCAGATGAGAAAGAGCAGAGGAACAAGTATTGAACCCTGGAGGAATCATGTTTTATAATTCCCCAGTCTGAGCATGTGCTACAAATGAGAGGGATGAATTTACTTCTAGTTTTGTGTTCTGTCTTGAAGTTTTCATTAAACTGCATCGAGCAGAGCCCTCCAGCATCTGTTTAGATAGTCAAATTCCACACTTTATTTCTAACTCAAAGGTTCCTTGCTGGGAAGATTATTGTATTCTGGGTTGTAACACCATGCAGTCTGGTAGACACATACTGATGGTTGTTTCGCAGTGCTTTTCAAATGTTGGTACATGTACCTCTATTGGTACACAGGCGATACATGAAGAAATTTATTATTTTTTCAATAATTCAAATTTAGAAATGTTAATTGCATATTAAAATTGTTTTTAATGTGTCAAAATGTAGGGAAAAACTAACACCAAGATAGGTTGATAATTTCATTGTTCGAATATAAATACTGACTCTCTGCTGTTGTCTATAATTTTGTTAAATTAGAAAAGTAGCAACTGTAAAATTTGAGGTTGCCACAGCCAAACATCCTGGAAGACCATTTTCCTGAGAGTAGGCATTAATATTTGCAGTACCTCGTGGTATGTATATGTTTTGTATTGTGATAGTGGTATGCAAGGAAAAAGTTTGAAAAATACTGGTTCAGAGGAACTTGCTGCCTCTGTGTTCAACGTCTGTGATCACAAGTGCTGTCACTGGCTGTGTCCTGAACAAAATGAAGCCATTCCACACCCTCCTGCTTTTTCCATTAATATGTTAAGATGACTGTTGTGATGTGATGCTGTGTACTTTTGTGGTTGTATACCAGTGTTAAGAAGAACTGACACCTCCATGATTACGGCTGTGATAATGGAGGCAGCAGGTTTCTCTGAGATGTCATTCCATTGGGTTATCATCATGCTCACTGTCATGGGAACATCATATTTTTACACCGTCACATTATCTATGCCTCAGTATTTTAGGTGGTTTTAGTGTTTCTAATTAGAACTTCATTGCATATTTTAAGGTTGCAGAAATTGAGGTATTATTGCTGCGGGTCGCAACATACTGTGGCAGTGTTCTCCATGAATAAGAATACTGCATTGTATTATGAATGGCTTACTAGTTGGTCTTATATATGTGTGCTTTATTTTCAGTTAGTCTACAACCATTTGACTTTGATCCTAATGAAAAAAATAAACACAAATTTATGGTTCAAACTATGATTGCACCAGATGGGGAAATAAATATGGATTCACTGGTATGTTCATGCATATATGTTCTACACTATACTATTATGTCCATAGTACCACTTCATTTGATATAAGAATGCTGAACTTGATACCATTACATTTAATTTCTGAAGAAGTATGTCATCCTTTCCATATTTCTTTAAGAAAGGAAATACTGGTTATAAAGTAGACACATTGGAAGAACAGTATTTAGTAATGAATGGCTAAATCATGTACAATTAAGGTTAGCATTGAGGCATTGAATGTGATATACACTACCAAGCAAATTGACATTTTCCAAACAGATGCTATGTTTACTCTTCAGTAAAGTGGTTTATATCCATAGGGTAGTACTTGGGACCTAAGAGGGATGAAGTTGGTGTGGAAATTTAGGATGATACAAAGCAACTTTATGATTTATATAGTTTACCTGTTTTTCTGGGGGTGATGAAATCTAGTGGCATAAGAGTGCCTGCATGTTCAGTAATGATGGTGAAAAGAAAAGCTTTTAGAATTTTGGTGGGAAAACCTCTTGTAAAGCAGGCACCTGAATGTCCAAGGAGAGAGCAGTACAGCTTTAAGAGGGATTGTATTCAAGTACGTTATGAGAATGGGAGGTGGATGGAACTGGCTCGGTATTGTCTCCAGTGGCAAACTGTGATTTGAGGGTTGTTGAACCTGATGGTAGTACGCAGGGGAAACGGAAAATTATATGGATATGGAATTGCAGTGATGGTCAATAAATAATGCACTGCTTTGTTTCATTTATAGTGGAAAGAGGTAAATCCAGAGAATCTGATGGATTCAAAACTGAAATGTGTGTTTGAAATGCCAGTGGATCCAGCAGCAGCAGCACCACAAGAAAACAGTGTAGATGTTTCACCAGCTATTCATGACGAGAAAGCAAAGAGGACTGGAGATGCTGCTAAAGCTTCTCCTAAGGTAGCAGTCATCATGCAAAAATTTTACTGCCTGGTTGCTTAAGTTGATAAACTTTTTTATATGAAGTGTGTGTACTTGTTATAGCCTAATGCTATCATGGAGGGTGAACTCATGAAGGCTGCTGCAGAAGTGAAACATTTACGGGAAGAAGAGAGCTCACTGAGGCAAGAAAATCTGCAACTAAAGGTATATTCCCTGATACATTTATGTGCTTAGTACTCCTGATTCATTTCTTCACATTATTTTCATTCCATTTTATGCTACACAAGTTGCAGTAAGAAATGACTGTGACTAAAATAATACCTGGGAAAACTGCTGTTACTGTTTGTTCCAAAACACTACATTACTTTTGTTAATTTTTTTTTTCCAGAAATGATCATTATTAAAATATTGTGGGTCAGGACCAAGAATTCTGAAAAATGGTGTCATAAAATGACGCTTTGAGGAGAGATGCATTTGATAAAATTATACATTGTTTATATGGGTGATTTTTTGGAACCAGAAAAAATGTATGCTTATTGGAAGGCAATAGATAGAAATGATAGTGGTTTTTACTGTATTTGTTCCTTTACCATGATATGATACATTATGTCTGTTAACACATGCAGGATAATGGAGATTCCAAAACACAAAATTTTGTCTAGCCTCAGTATGATGATTGAAATACTTTGGGATTTTCTTAGTGGCATGTTGTGCAAGTTGTTACTTGATCAATGTTCTTGGCCTTGTCTCAGGAGGAGATCCTCAGACTGCGCCGCACAGCTGCTGTGACTGCTGCTGACTCATCCACACCCATCCTGTCATCTGGAAATATTGCTCCAACCCCTGTTCCCATGATGTATCTAGTGGCTGCCCTTCTCATCGGACTGATTGGGATCATCTTAGGGAAGTTCATGCTCTGAATATCCAACTGCAGCAGCGCTACTATACAGCAAATTTGTGAGTCAGTCTGTGTGCCACTCTCCCACTCCTCTTCCTCTCGACACCATGTTTCTTTGTCATTTTCTTCATTCTTTATATCACATGCATCCCCTCCCACAAATTTGTCTTGAGTAATCGACCTTTTCTGCTGCCTCACATCCCATGTTCTAGGTTTTTGTGTATTTTTTTGCTTTTAATCCTCAGGTTTGTGTATGTAGAGAGGAAGCTCGGGTTGGAGAGTAAATATTTAATACTTGTTTCAATGCTACGACAATTTGCCATTCAAAGTTGTCCCAGACTTTTGACTATGTTAACTTTGTGTAGGCGACTCACATTGAATGGCTTACCAATGTTTGTACATAATGTGTTGTATATGGAAAATTTAGGACAAAATTCAGCAGCAAAATAGCACTGTTTGGAGTTGAATTAGGAGGAAAGTCCATGTTTAATTTAAGATATTGCTAGACCTCGGCTGTGTGAAGCAAATTAGATTGTTCATATGTAGTGTAAGCTTTTCCAGGCAGCAAGATCACATCAACCAAATACTTTTTCTTTCCTGTATATTTTTACCTACTTATGAAATGGTAATCCCAATTCAACATAATTGTTAATTGTAAAGAGACTGACATTTTACAAAACTTTTCTGGAATGGATTCATACCTGCACTGTATATAAGGATAGTGTTCTTTTTTTACAGAAATAAAATTCCTGTATAATTAATCCTGAAACATGACATATGGTGGTCCAGAATTGGCAAAATAAACGCAACGATTTTTATGGCCTTCTCTGGTGAGATATCTTTCAATTCTGATCCATCACATGTCATATGTTTGGATTTAGCATGAATTTATAGTTTTATAATTTTGTTAATACCAGATCTGTAAGCAATTAAAGTGGAATACCCGTAAGTACTCTGTTCAACAAACAAGAATTGGGTGTCAGTTGGTACACACACTTCAAGTTCACAGTTTTTTTCCATAATTGAAATAAATTTTTAGAGGTCTTACAACTTTTATTTAAAGCACTAACAGTGTTTACAGGCCAAAGTTGTATAGAGGAGGAAACTATGGCCAATAAACCAAGTCCCCCTGTCAGCCATTTACGGAGAGGATGAAAGGGGAGGGGGGGCATGGGTATTTGTTTCATGAAGTTTCATCAAGTCTCACCATGCAGATACCTATTAAAGATTGTAAAGATGTACACAATAATGTTACCTTTTGGTAGTCCCTTTTGTGAATGTAAGGTAGTTGAGTGCACTAAACATTTTTCAATGCAATGCCTTAATTCACACACAGACAGATAGTTAATAAGGATTCCAAAAAGTTTCACCAGAACAGTTGCATATTGTAGGACACACCAAGTGGGAAAAGGGTGCATATATGTTTTCATCCGTCAAACCACCTCATTCTATTTTTTCCTGTATGAAGGTTGTAAATCAGATCTTGGCAAATTAGTTATTGTGCTGGGGGAATGCATTGGTATACCCATTGAACAATATCCCAAACAGCAAGACTGGTGCTACCATTCTGGAGTGTTCGATAGTACTTTCAGCAATCTCTCATTTATTGCTCCTTTTGATTATTTAACGTAGAAGCAGAAACTTCTTGTTTCTTATTTGTACAGTCTCAATACTTGTTTTTTTAATAATTTTAATGTTGACAGGAATAATACTTTTAGCTGTAGTTATAAATACTGGAGTCAAGCAAATAAAACTGAAAATCAGGATTGTCAGTCCATTCATTTCTCTGGCTCTTTGCATTCCTTATTCTCAGTTGCAGTACTGTGGTGCTACAGTAGTGTGAATTAGGTGACTGGCTGCAATAAAGTCAGATATTATGTGTATGAAATAAAAATGGACTGAGAGGTTCTTCCTGCCCTCTGCACTTCCTAATTACAGAAAAAAGCTTTACACACCAAGACACTAGACATCACCATTAACCTTTAGGCGACGGGATTTAAATTGGCTACAGTCAACCTTCACGTACGACATTATTTTCGCTTGGCATTTAAATTTTTGTACATGGTTTACAGAAAACTTTATTATTTCAGGAACCAAAAAAGATTTAATAATGGATTAAACGGCATTTTTTTGGAAAATAAGTCAGAGCCATATCTGCGTGTTTTCAAGAAATCAGTAATAATTTTCGTTAATGA
>Ga0136643_10007594_pt1 | contig 15702 bp, 11 predicted proteins | sample TergutLab28metaG_FD_96883 | JGI IMG/M metagenome (GOLD analysis project Ga0136643, IMG submission 96883) | Labiotermes labralis P1 segment gut microbial communities from Petit-Saut dam, French Guiana - Lab288 P1 (version 3) (version 3) | ecosystem: Host-associated > Arthropoda: Insects >... | reverse complement strand
GAGTGGACCCCGTTCCAGACCCACTACTACTCAGAAAATCTGGTAGCGCCGGGGATCGAACCCGGGACCTCTGTATCTGTAGCCAGAAACTCTGACCACTAGACCACAGAGGCGGTCATTATAACTATAATGTGCATTAATAATGATGCAGCAATTAATAAAAATTATGGAAGACTCCCAGGACTTTATTTGCTCTTCAAAATTGTCACGGGCACGCGAAGGGATTTCTTCGAAATTTAGAGATAGTTTGGGCATGCGTTATCAAAAAGGTTCGCCAGCCCTGTCACTGCTGGTATAGCGATTCGCTACGGCCTGGACGGTCCGGGGATCCGAACCTCGATGCAGGAGAGATTTCCCGCACCCATCCAGCGCGGCGCCGAGGCCCATCGTGCCTCCTCTCCAACGGATACCTCGTCTCTTTCCTGCCGTTAAAGCGGCCGGCCCGTGGCGCTGGCCACCCATTCCCTTCTAAGTTCGAGGTCGAATGTGGGTAGAGCTATACCTGTACCTCCCTCTATGCCTGCTTGGCATGTAATGGGACAACCATTACCTACTCTATATATACCTCTGTTTATAGGGATTCAGTTATTTATGGTCAATTGGGACCAGACAAAAAGCGACTTAAAGCGAGTCCCCCATTTACTGAGTAATTTCTAGTCATAATAAATGTGAAATGGATTAAAGGTGACCAGGTTGCTGTGTGCAATGTACAGTACGTTTTGTCAGTAGAGAGCAAGGAAGTTTGTTCACGAAAAATAGGCCATTACTTCGGTCTGCCAATTTATTTTAAGAATCGGGTTGAGTGCATTGCAGAACTATACACATTGATATCACTGGAAACACTTCTATTTGCGTCTTCCTAGCTCCAGCCATGAGTAATTGCAACAGAAACATTGAATTGAATTGAATTGAATTGAATTGAATTGAACATTACACAACAGGAACTATAAACAAGACAGGCAATGTACGTATAAGCGTAAATTGAGGCGCGTTCGCGTAACTATTGTTGCAGTGAAAAAGCAATAAGTATTACATATTCCGAGTATGTGTGTGCGTGCGTGCGCGTGTGTGTGTAGCATTAGTTATCCAACGCGCAAAGCGCAGGCACCTCACTGTATATTGGCAATTGTGGCCTGTCTGGCTGTGGAGCATTTTTGCACATTATCTCATAAACGGCACGACTTTCCGAAAAAAAAAGTTATTGAACATAAAATGTGCGTTTTGATTTTCTCTGCAGCTTTTGTCTGAAACATTCTGAAAATAACTCGGCGATGTATTGTCATAAATGTACATAGGTCTTCGTGTAAAGTACCCGTTATTCATGTCAGATTTTAATTAAACTTGAACATTCTCGACAGATATTCGAAAAATACTCAAATATCAAATATCATTAACATTCATCGTGTGGGAGCCGAGTTGTTCCATGCGGGTGGGTGGTCGGACAGATAGACAGACAGACATTTCGAAACTCATAATACCTTTTCGCAGTTTTGCGAAAGCGCCTAAAAATTACTGTTTCAGTTGATATTTAGACAGTTGTGAATTTATCGTTGATCATTCCCTTGCTGGCAGTAAAGAAAGTCTGTAAAAATAACGATAGCTCATAAAGTGCAGCAAAATACGTGACAAACTACGCACACACTGCACGGTTTATTTACTTCGTGCACATTGTGCTTAGTTCTGTTGTGATTATTGGTGTTATGTTAGTAATGAATAACTACTGTTTCCATGATTAATTTACCTCTCGGAGTCATGTTTTACCGGCTATTCAGAAATCGTGCACACAAGCATGGATCATGAGTATCGGATGACAGATATGGCGGATTCACGCGAGATTAATACCATTTTCCATTAGAAAATTCCTTCTCTATGGATCTGATCCCCTGGATTGTGGAGAATATTTGCCTATAACCTTGCACTAAATTCTTCAATAATTTTAACCCGCACGTGATTGGAAACGGATTGAAAACGATGTCTGTTAGAAAATTTGTGGTCCTGAGACATGTGTGGAATTTTGCATGTTTTTTTCTCAGAAATTTAGCCCTGTATAAGCGGGAGATGGATATCATGGAATTGGAAAATGGGAACCACCTGTACAGGAAAGGGTTTATTTTTAACTGTTTGTAGTATCTTGTTCTCAGTGACAATATGTACCTACTATGTACCTCACCAGATGGCAGACTGTCTTGAAAAATGTGCCATCTGAAGTATAAGTATGTAACCTAATTTTGCTGTGTAATATAACACACAGCAGGGATAGGAGGGAGGGGCAGAGGAGTACAGCCTATTGTACCATCTGTGGCAGTGGGGTGACACTAATCCGCATAGCACCCTGTCCCATTGCACCAAATCCTGATGACAGTTGAATATGCGGTACTGGTGACTTGAAAATTGGCAAGGAAAAACCAAATTGCCCTTGAAAGAACCTTGCCACTGTTTCCTTGACAGATCGTACATGGACAACCCTCTGATTGAATCTAGGCCTCAGTGATATGTAGCTTGCAACCAACTGCCTTAACTATACCACAACCTTAAAAAGTAGTTTTAAAATTGTTCAGCTGTTGTCTTCATTGCATCTGTGGTTACTACAAGTCATTTTCTTCCTTTGGGTGAATAATCATTAAGATTGTTGGAATGTATTTAACTAAATAAACATTTAAGTAGCTTAATGAAGCAGAACGTTTCTTGAAAAGCTGATATTCACTCTACTACTGAAGAAATTCCCCATCATTTGTGAAACCCACTGATTTATTATAATCTTTGAGACATTCCTTTGTGTATAATATAAATAAAATAGGAGTATGATTCATTAAAAAACATATTTTCCAAAAAATACGGAGAACTTTTATAGGCTGCATGTTTTGGCTTTTAAATTGAGGCCATCATCAGGCCAAATATAAAATATTTTCAGAGATGGTCATTTACACCGACCATATAGTTATTGCTGTAATTCAGTAAAAGTAAAAATGGTGAAGTTCACCCCATTACCTAACATGAAAGCACAGAGGTGACATGGGGGTATAGCTCTAATCTTTCTTTAATCTCAGTACCTGTGAATGTAGTTTGTATTTAGTCTGTGCTTGGCCCAATGATGACTTTAAAAACAAAATATCTACCTGATACAATTTTGTTGTATTTGTAGTAAGTGTGTTGGAGTTGACTGATACATTTTATTTATATTATCCTGAGCCATTTGAATCCAGTCCATATGTTAAAACCCTGTTCTGCAAGATCCATTTTAGGAATATTCTGTCATCTACAATTCCTTTTTTCATTTAAATAATTTGACCAAAATGCATGTCTGATTTTTTCATTGTGTGTTGCATGTACCATAATATCCAGGTTAAACATTATTAATGCTACGTGCCAAAAACATAGCCTTGAGCCTGTGACATTTATGTTACAGAGGTCAAGCAGGCTTGTAAATAACCATGAGGAGTCAGACATAGAGAGGGCATCATCAGAGTGTGAGGAAGGAAATCATCTGGCAGTAAGGTGTAGCAGGTAAGAAACAGCCTGGACTGAATGCAAAATAATGTTGCCTACATTGTGGGTTTCCAGCATTTCCACATGTCTTGTAATTATCTTCTCTGTGACTCGATCGGTATGAGTGTATGAGGCCCATGTATAAAGTAAGAAGGAAAAGCCCATATTTCAGAACAATGACATGAAAATTCTGGTGTGAATTTGGAAGATTTGCAGTGACTAAATGCACTAAAATTTTCTTGGATGATCAGCTGCATCAAAATCAAGTTGAACAAAGTGTTATAGACGCTTGCTCTGTCAGTGCCGATCCTGACGATGAAGGTGGCAGACCACTAAATGTCAGTTTTTAAATCAGCTTTGACGCTGTTTATTGCCCAGGAGGATTATAATGCAGTGAATCTGTTTATTTATTATGTCAGTCTTATGAGTATTCCCATGAACTAATGTTTTATTATTTAGCAGCACACACACTTCATTCATTGCACTGTTGCCAAGCAGCAAAATGACAGGACACATAAATCACTTTGTATGGAATGTATATAAGTGTAACTTTTATGCTTCTGCTTCATACTGTGGAACTATTACAGAATAACCTGCTAATGGACTGACTGACTACCAAACTACCAACTTACTAATTTACTTACTTACTTACTTACTTACTTACTTACTTACTTACTTACTTACTCACTTACTCACTCACTCACTCACTCACTCACTCACTCACTCACTCACTCACTTACTTACTTACCAACTAACTAACTACATGGAACTGAGTCTTTCTAGAGAAGCTAATAGTTCCTCTGCTAAGCAAGAAATTTGGTGAATTTTATGGACCTGAGGGTTCATTGCCTTATTCAAGCAACTTACCATTTACATCTGTTCTGAGCCAGATAAATCCCCTCACACCTTACCATCCTGTTTCTTTAAGATCCACCTCATTAATATCTTATCTCTGCTTGTCCAGATGGTCTCCTTCCTGTAGGTTTTTCTTCTCTCCACTGTATGCCACATGCCTTGCCAATCTCACCTTCTTGATTTGATAATACAAATGATGGATGTTGAGGATCACAGCTCATTAAACCTATCATTATGCAATTTTCTCCTATGTCCTGAAACTTCCATTTTCTTATTCCAAAATATCTTCCTCAGCATCATATCCTGGAACACATATATTTCTTAGTATCCTGTTTTTTAATGCCCTCACCTTCTGTACTTCCGTTAATGTGAGAGACAAAGTTTTACACAGAAAGCAGACAAATTTATCCTTCTGTTTATATTAATTGTCATTTTAAGATAGCAAAAGGGAAAGACAGAAGGTAAGAGACTGAATGATAGTGGGCATTCTTTGAATTTAATCTGCTTTTAATGTTTTCATACATACAATTTCGATATGTTAGTGTCATTGCTAATACAGAATGTTTAATGATATTATAAAATGTATGTCTTTCTCTTATCAATGTATATGGTTGCTACATCAGTTAAAACAGTGTGCAAGTTTGTGGTAGAGTTGTTGAATGTGATTTACATTCTCATTCCCAATCTTTCTTCTATTTTATGAGTAAAATTTTATTTACTCACTTGAATGTTATCTCACCTTTAAATTTGTAGCAGCTGTATGTTGTAATACTGACAGTGACAGCAACCATGTCCTAGACAAAGCATGGGTACTTATTCTAGTGCACTTAAAATAATAATTGTGTTAGCTAGCAGCAGAGCCAGTTTAAGGCTATTGCAAATGATGCATCTGCATGGGGCCGCAAAAAGGCTGCTGTATTTCAGGTTTTGAGTCAAACATATTTTGTATGTATGCTCTATCAACCTTGTCAGTTCAGGACTGTGCATAAGTAGGGACATTATAGTAGTTTCTGCACTGGGCCCAGAAATGCCTTCAACCAGCCATGGCTAGCAGTTAGGCCAGAGATGGCTTAGGGCAGACATTGGCACATGTTAACAAATCTATATTTTGAAAATTAAATTAATTGTTGATCAAATCAGATTCTGGTTCAGGAATCTTTATTATAATGTTGCACTGATATCTCTGTTTCTAGCATCACCAATGCAGACGGCATCCAGTTTGCTGGTCACCTCCAACACAAACATAATCACCACTATCACCACCACCACCTCCACCACCATCACCACCACCACTACACTCCACGACATCTTCGCTCCCCTCACTACAGTTACTGTTCTCCTGCCTGTGGCGATGCAACAAATCACCACCCTCTCACTACTCAGGCATCCAGATCAAGTTTCTACAGTCACAGTTCATCACGACCAGAGTCCCTCATGCTGGATGTAACATCAGTGGACATTCGCATGCACAACATGTCTCTCCCTCTGCGGCCAACAAGCCGTGTCGCCTCCTTTAGAAGGGAGAGCAAGACGGCGCAGACTCTGTCCATTGTAGTGGGTGGCTTTGTTGCATGTTGGCTTCCCTTCTTCATCATATATCTGCTAACGCCATTCCTTCAAATTCCAACACTGCTCATGTCATTTTTAACGTGGCTTGGTAAGTGATAATTCAACTGGTGGCCTAGACAGCATGTTTAGCATAGAGGCAGTATGATTTTCTACAAAAATAAATTGCATGGAAAGACAGATTACATATTTTCCTCAGTATATGATTAATACCTTCTTTAAATCTGAGATGTTAATTTCATAAAAACTTTTTTTTTAATCACCATATGGAAAGTTTTACAAAATGTATTTAAACTTTTCTTTTTTTTTTTTACTGTTGTACCGTGCATATTGCTTCAATTCTCTTTTATTTCACCAACACATGCACTTGCAAATCACACAATATCAATGCTGATACATTAATTATTAAAAGGATAAACCACTAAAATTATTGGAACTCCAACATGTTTCAGTTTTCCATAAAACCATCCTCAGGGAGCCATTCGTGCCTGCTAAAGTTACTTATTGTCCATTATAATTTTTCAAAGTATGCTAGCAGCATGTCGTATTTTATTGTGATGGGTTCGGATTCCGTGTCATTCGTTTTCCTTGTTTTGACTTCTTGTATCCGTGCGTGTCATGCATGGTATGAATCATACCACGCATGACATGCACGGATACAAGAAGTCAACACAAGGAAAATTAATAACATGGAATCCGAACCTATCACAATAAAATACGACATGCTGCCAGCATACTAGGAAACATAATAACGGACAATAAGTAACTTTAGCAGGCACGAATGGCTCCCTGAGGATGGTTTTATGGAAAACCGAAACATGTTGGAGTTCCAATAATTTTAGTGGTTTATCCTTTTAATAATTAATGTATCAACACTGATATTGTGTGATTTGCAAGTGCATGTGTTGGTGAAATAAAAGTGTGTTTAAACTTGTATATTTGATAAAGCATTTTGTTATTGTGCCACAGAAGAAGACTAATTTCAGTAAAAAGGAAGAAGACTTGGAAGTTGTAGGCATAGATGGAAGGATATTACTCAAACTGTTCGTAAAGAAATAGTGTGGGATGCAGTTTACTAGAATTATTTTCTCAAAATATGTAACAGTGACAATCCCTAATTCCTGTGACATTCGTCTCATTTTTTTTATTATTGTAAAAGGTATGTGCAATGTATGAGGGCATTTGTGAAACACTGCATAAATCTAAATCTTATAGATATACTGAATGTTACAAGTCGGAATGTTTATGACAGTGGTGTGTAATTGAGGTGCTGTTTTCCATTAACTAGTTTTTGTACTTACTTGGTGATGGAAGTTATTGAAAAGCTGCGATGGTCTTAGTAATGTGTTATCTGAGCACTGAAACACGTGAAAGGTTCATAATAGTCTACTGGGGAATCCACAACATTGTAAACCCAAATTAGTGCTACAGTGTATTTGAAGTTCATGCATTCTCAGAAAGTCTATGAGTATAAACATCCTCTGGAATTTGATTCAGTGTTGAGAACACTATACCATATGCAAGTTGCTATGTCCCTTCTGCTAGGATGACCTACCAATCATGAACATGGCTGTAATCTTTGTCATCATCACAATGTTAACAAGATTCCCATGTAGGTCTGGTGTTAACAGAGTCAGTTCACTGAGTTTGGTTTTCTAGATGGAATAACTGGTGAATTGAGAGTGACAGCATATGGTTGGTTCTATCCAAGCATCAGTCTAGCTCCAGTCATTGATATGTGAATTGTCTTTATACTATATACAGAATTAATGATTGTTTTCCTCTCACAGGATCAGGGTATTTATACCTCTCCTAGAAGTCACTGAAGGAAGGGACTGAACTAGAAATTTAGTTATAAGAATTCAGGCTGATCTCATGCAACTTAATTTTGGTTAGTTTATTGTCAGATGGTGGTGACCTCAAATGCTATATAAGCAGAACTAATCCACATTTAATGGTCTACCAGCCCACTGGATGTATTGGTAGAGCAGTGTGCCATGTAGTTAATGCCTAGTGATAGGAAGTGACAACTTCCTCAGCAATGGCATCACAAAGCCTTTGAAATGTTGTGTTTGTAACAAGTTAAGATAATACAAAAGTAAGAAATGTGTGTAAACTCAACATATATACTGTAGACTAAATGAGACAGTAAGTTTATGGCAATAAAGAAATGTCATAGTCAGGTTCCAAAACTGCAGGTCTTTTTAAGTGTGAGCCACATTAAGCATGCAGTTATACTTACATTCTTGAAGCAATCTAATTTCTAATTTTGACTTTTTGGGTTTAGCTGCAGCATGGGGTTGAAGTTGTTCCATTTTCCTGACTGACTTATGTTGCGGTTACCATCTTCAGGGTGAATAAGGCAAAAGAACAAAGTAAGGGTGGGATGTAGAGCATGCTGCTTGCTAATTCCACCATGCTGCACAACCCCACACTTAGTGATACTGCAAGACCTATATATTAGACCACATCCTCCTCCTACCTCATTCACACTGAAGATGTTGACTGCAGTGTACACCAAAACACTGGCCAAACTGCAAAATATAGAGTTGCTGAATTCTGAAAGCTAAAATTAAACATAATGGACAAGCATTTTTTTGTACTGCAGTGGATCTTAAACAAATAGACTGTGAGCTGGATTCATCTAGCTTGAGACAGGGACCAGTGACAGACTCTTGTGAACACAGTAGTTAACCTTTTGGTGTTATAAAAGGCTGGATAGCTGAAGGACTATTTGCTTATGAAGGTCTTTGTTACATGGAGTTAGTTCATTCTGTTTTACCTGTTGCAGGTTGGATCAATTCAGCTATCAATCCATTCATCTATGCATTCTACAGTCCAGATTTTCGGATTGCATTCTGGCGACTGACATTCCGGCATTGTTCTACTCCAAGAAGTCCTCCAGATTTATCACTAAGGCTTGCTGCCCGTGACATCATCTAAGTGCTCCATCAGATGAAAATGTAACATATCGTACACATAATCCAAATAATCTTGTTCATGGGACATTTGAAAAGATTGCACTTTAAGGGACTGCATCAAGCCCTGACTTCAGAGCGCCTAGATGAGAATACAGGGATATATATTGAGGTTGTGTTTATTTAATAAAAGGTGGTAACATATTTGCATCCAGATATCTTTGCACCTGCCTAATTGAACAAGCTGGACACTGTGAATAGTTCACTTGCATTTATAGACTTTAACTCTTTAAAAGTACCATGGTAACTATATGTAACAATGGCTTTAACATTCAGAAATTTGCATTCTGCCCATTCTGTGGGTTCTATAATGATTCTCACAACAAACATCAATTATTTTCCTAAAATGCATTATCTGACTGTTTTTTGTAAATGGGATACAGTGTGTTTCTTCTATAGCAGAAACTGAATGTGTCAATATTCTGTAGATGAAGATCAGGTCTCAAAGGTTTAAAAATTATTTTTAAATAACTTATGATTTGGTCATTCACAGTCATTCTGCATGTGCAGAATTCGGTTTGGTTTGGGAATTGAATTCTGTGAAGCTCTTAAACAGGGACTTCTTGAAGCCTCTTTCTTTTTCTTTATTTCTTTCCTTTTCTTCTTCTTCTTAATACTGAATTAGGAAAGGTTTACGTATTTTTGGATATGTGAATTTGCTTGTAGGGGGTGTGAAGGCAGAAGATAGGTAACAGACTGGATTTTTTGTTTTTATGTGTCTTATTTTTATCAGCGACATGCCAATGTACAGAGTTGTTTGATTTTTTAAAACAAAGTATGTAATTCTTTTGAAGGTGTTTTCAATCCTCACTCCAATACTTTTAACATAATAACCCATAATTTCTTAACTGAAATGTTATTTTTCTTTAAATTTGTAGCTGAAAATTATTGTGACATTGACAAAGAAAGTAATCAGAATCTGGCTGAAGAAAAGGTCCTTCTATTTATTAATGTAACAGTGTGTTCTTCAGCTTTTGGGGCCAGTGATGCTGTAGGTAAAGTTACCCCTCTGCATGCTATGAAGACATATGTGAGAGTGGAGTTATAGCTCCAATCATTCTCAACCTCTTCACTAGTTGGAGATAAGTAGTCATTGTCATTACCCAGCTACCTTATTTCCAAAGACAGAGCGTTCAGCACCCTTAAACAAGAGGCTTGATGGACCCCAGAGCTAGTTATGATGCTTGCAAGAATAGAATATATCTTGTCACTGCCAAGAATCAAACCATGATTCTTCGGTTGTCCATTCCATAGCCTAATCACTATAGCCAGTGTTGGTGCCAACCTGTTTTTTCAGACATCTGCTAGTTTGAACTTACACTGACTTAGCGATTATTCTGACTGAAGTTTTATATTCATTTTCTTGGTCACTCCATTATATGACCCAAAATTTTTCTATGGGCTGTTTCTTCCACATCATTTTTAAATTATTTACTAGTTATCCATCATTTGGTGCTACATCAACATTATTATGAAGAGAATTTTTAAATGAACAAGGAATAAATGAAATAAATGACCTAGATTTTTTTTAAAAAATTCTTTTTTTACATGCACAGAGGATCTGGCTGGAAACCATTTTCTTAACTTTACACCATCCTATTTCCAGCAGGACAAATCAGAGGGTTGAATGAATGAGTAATTGTGGTATGTAGATTTGCCCATTAGAACAAGAACTTCAGTACAATGTTCCCTGTCTATAAAAAACAGCTTTCAACATTTGTTAACTATACTGGCTATGCAGTTCCATACTAATGAAGCATCATTATCATGCCTTAATTATCTAACATAGCGCTAAAACTGCTTGTAAGAATTATGGCCTAATAGTGATACTTTAATTATACAAACATGTAGCCAGTATATGGATTAAATTTTGTTAATTGTGTGAGAGTTACTGTGTTGACTGGGAGAACAATATTCTGAATTGTACACATAACAGAATGCAAATATATGAATTTAAAAGCAACTTCCTTCTCTTCATGATAGATTATCTCCAATACTTTAACATTCCTTTTAATAGTCACACTGCAAACCCAATTTGATGGAATGCAGCGTTCTGTCATTAAATTCCAGAAAATGAAGTACTGACTGATGCTGTTACAGTAACTGTACCAATGATGGGTTTGTTAAGGAGACATCTGGTTGACAAAATGCTAAATTGTAGCTGAAAACATTAAAATAGTTACTGGATAGATGCCAGTGTTTCCAATGTGCTATTTCCCTAGTCACAAGTTAAGTGTCCAAGAAGAGGAAATTGTGTAGCTTTGTCTTTCCACCAGTGTGTTATATATATATTGTGATCTAAAAATGTTTGTTTTGAGGTATGCTGAAGTCTGACTAAGGAATTCTATGAGTGACAGATACGACAAAAATCTTAAATGAACCACCACATGTGAGATTCAATTAATTGTCAGTTTTAATAATGAATTACAAAATAATTTCCATGCTGTAGAATGGTTCCAAATAGTTTGTTGGTTTTGTTATAATTCTATGATATACTACAAAAACAGTAATGGTAATCAAACAGATTCATAGTCAGGTAATGTCTCACTGACTGTGCTCCACCTAGAAAGGTATTTATTTACCTGGTTTTATTGTTTTATTAAACAACAACTAGGGTTTGTGATGAAGATGTGTCATTAAATGTTTGTGTTTTTATGTGTGTGTGTGTCTGTGTGTGTAAGTGAACATCTACACGCATGGCTTTTTATTCCTCCACAAACACGAAAGGTTGGTGATTTATTGAGGGCTGCTTGTAAGAACATGATATCTGATGTTCATAGAACACTTGTTCAATCCTGCCTGTGATACTGTGAAAGTTGTAATACTATATTTGGCCAAATATACTTCACTGTTCTTCCATCTAAATACCTCTCACAAAAAGAAAACCAAGAATAATTTGAATGGGAAAAACTGAGGAAGAAGCACTAAACAAAGGCAAGATGTAAATGGTGTTAAAACTGCAGCCAAGAATATTGTCTCTTGCTTCTCCAACAGGGACTGTAATCGTGTAGGTAGCCACTCAAATATGGTTATATCATGTAAGAGAATTATTTTCTTCTGCACTGCAAAAACAGTACACCATTCATGAAAATGTCAATAAGAGAGTTCCAAAAAATGTGTAAGAAACAGACAATTGTTTAACTTATTTTGGAACTCTTCAATAACTTCTGCATAAATAATATTAAAATAATTCCCATGTAACTCTCACAGATTTTGTGTATGAATTATATTCCTAAATATGTTAATGTGGCCAAATGTGATATTTATATTTTTAAAGAGATGGACAGATTTGTTTAAAAACATTAGTCTTCTAAGATATAATGTTGTGTGGCCTACTAGGTAGGTGCAGATGCTTTGGAGGAACGTGCTACATCTACGTTCAGAGAAGAATAAGTTTTCACATGAATCCCAAGGTGATCTTGATCACTACATCATCACCTTCAGCCGAGGCATCCCACTGTGTTGAGTGAATAAATGGATAAAACAACTGACCAGCAATAATTACCCTTTTTTAGTCAGTACATTATTGTACTGTCTAAAACTTGCTACATTTTTGGCTTTTTTCACAAGACCATAATTAGGCAGAATATCAAAGTATAAGGGTGGTAAGCTCTGTATGCACAGAAACAATACTAGCTAAAAATCAAATGCCTTATTGTCCAACTAATGCACTCTAAAATATAAAATAATTAAATTGTTAAAAACCAATTAAACTTATAAAAGCTGCTCCAACATGTTTCAATTCACACAGGAACAATCATCAGGGAGCTACATCCAGCGCTTAGCTAAAATTACAAGTCTTGTTCAACTGTGCATGTCGGTACAGACGTTGTCAGGGTTATGGTGACATATTCTGGCTGTAATAAAAGGATCCTGGTGTGTGTGTGTATGGTTCACTGTACAAAGAAGTACTAGGATCCTTTTATTACACTCAGAATATGTCGCCATAACAATGACAACGTCTGTACCGACATGCACAGTTGAACAAGACTTGTAATTTTAGCTAAGCGCTGGATGTAGCTCCCTGATGATGGTTCCTGCGTTAACTGAAACATGTTGGAGTGGCTTTTATAACTTTAATTGGTTTTTAACAATTTAACGATTTTATATTTTGGCGTGCATTAGTTGGACAATAAAGCATTCGATAACATTGATGCATGGTGTAACCATGAAGATTACTAGCCAAAAAGCACTGTGATCTTACTGTTAAGAGTTTGTTATGTAAGATATCTTTATATGTTGAGAAACACTGAGTTAAAAGCTAAAATGTTCAAAGGTATATTACAAGAACATACTGGAAATCGTGCAGCATCTTAATGCAGTACTATTATGTGTGTGAGAGGCTTCAGATCTAAAATCTGTCTTGATGAGCATTTGCATCTAGTTACTAGAGATAGTGCAGAAAGCCATCCACAAACCACATAGATTCAAGTTAATTTGGGGCACAGTATCTCCAGCTGAGGCACTTGTCATGCTAGACTTAGGCCACCATCATGCCATGAATTTTTTTTTTTTTAAGTTGGGGAGTGTAATTTAATGTGCGTAATATAGGAGATGTAAACAGTTGTCTGCTTTCAGGGCAGTGACTGACTACTACTCATGTTTTATGAAATGGTGGGAGATATACCCACCAGCATTTATGACTCCAATATTATGCACATCTAACACTTGCCCCTTCTCCTCCAGGAAAACAGGGAATATTTTCAAAGAATGATGACATCCTAAGGCTGGCATTACAAGTGCCATAACATTAGTAACTGTCCAGTAGATAACATGGTATCATATCCCAGAAGGCCATAATTCTGTACAAAGTTCTGTTGACCCACTCAGTAAAGGAATACTGTTACTGACTGGCAGCTGGCCTCTGATTCACTCAAATAAAATATCTGTGTAGTCCACTTGTAAGCAAACCTCAAATGTTACATTGTTACTTATGTCTTACAATCTTGGTAATATTAAATTTGTGTGCATGACATTGAGCAACAGTATTTATTTTGTGAGTATGAAAGAGTGTTTGATCATATATTTGTAATAAGATATGTAATATATAAATGCTTTGAAAGAAAGTTACAAAATAAAACAAATAGGGATTTCCCAGAAGAGGTTTCTTTTAGCTATGTCACATTTATAAACTGGATATTACAGTAGTGCATGTGCATGTTTCAGCATCACCATCATCATTTCCCTTAGTTAAAATCACTTTGCAGGGCCTTAATTTTGGGGTATCTAAATCCCATAATTTCAGAAGATAATGGGTTAAATAGTGTGTACAACAGTAATGTAGAATTCTTTTGTAAATATTAAAATTTTAATTAACTCCACTTTTGCCAATCACTGCCTTCTAAAATATGTTATCGACTGAAAGATAGAGACAGAAGTGATGGAAAGATGAGGAAAAAGACGTAAGCAGCTACTAGATGACCTTAAGGAAAAGAGAGGATAATACTAGAAATTGAAAGAGAAAGCACTAGATCACACTTGATGGAGATATTGCTATGGAAGAGGTTATGGACCTGTAATAAGAAGACTACTGAATGATGATCATACCAAGCACCATAAAGGTGACGGTAAAGATGACCCTAGAACAGGCCACAAAGGCCCAGAGGAGGGAGGGAGGGTAGTTATAGCTCTACTCTTTCTTGAACCTCGGCGCTAGATAAGGGTGGGTGGTCAACGCCACGCCCCGGCCGCTTTACCCGCGGGAAAGACCCGGTACTCATTGTGGGTGGGCCCCAGTGCCGGTCCGGACAGGTGCGCAAAATCTCACCCCCACCAGGATTCGGTCCCCGGACTGTCCAGCCCGTAGCGATTCGCTATACCGACTGAGCTATCCCGACTCCCATACCGAGCACCATTTTGCATCTTTCTCTTACATAACCCTTTAAAGCATAGTGGTTATTATGTTGTGCCACCCGGATCAACATGTAGAAATTTTCCAATTCCCTGGAAGGATGTATTTCAGCTTATTTAGCTGTGCAGTTAGTAGCTGAGCCTTCACGGGTCGAACGATAGAATGACAGTGAACAGCAAATTTGAAAAGATGTGAACGAAGCTGCAATGGCCTAATTTGGGGTACCATTCTCGCAATTTCCCAGGAGGACTAAGGAAAACTTCAAAAAAATGAAAACAACTCAGCCAGGCTTGTAGTCAACATTTTAACCCTGAACCACCAGAATCACAAGTGCATTAAAGTATTGACTGCGACATTCCGTATGTGGTTCGAATTTCCGCCAGGAAACGGGATATGCTGACTCGGGTTTTGCTTCATTTGTTACATTGTCTGCAGGAGAAGGACTAGTATAACATTTCACAACAATCCCCAATTGCTTTTTTCCACATCTCTGCCTTACAGTTTCACCTTTAATTCTATGTAACTCGATCTCTCACTGCCTGGATTTTGCAGATGTACAGTGCTCTCTTTCTCTTTTCCAGATCTACCCTCTGTCAACAATATATGTTTCATCTGTATACACTGCTTCTTTCCATGTTAATGTTAAATCAGATATCTGAAATGTCTTACCTTTTTCTGTGGTATAGTTTTTATTTAAATTTTTTTTTTTCTGTTAGTGACGTATATTTCCACGGTGGAGTACGAATATTGTTTTTGAAGGGCAACAAATGACTTTCTAACTACAGAGTCAGGGTGGACAACATTTTACCAAATAAATTCAGACTACTGTATTAAGTTTTGACGTTTTGCTGACCGTGCACCTCAGTATATTTATCTCAGTAATTAACCAACTTGATGCACAAAATTTTTGTTTTACAATAAGTTTATTTCATGCCTCTACATGTTTCGAGCACATGTGTTCATCAT